>OHPL01000014.1_pt1 | contig 156063 bp, 158 predicted proteins | sample 1577711 | NCBI WGS metagenome assembly OHPL01 (sample SAMEA3879538, study PRJEB24766) | human gut metagenome | biome: human-associated habitat; feature: feces | place: USA | collected 1985/1987
TTATGGACAGGAACGAGGATACGGATCTGTTCTTTTGGGATAATCAGCTTGAGATCGATTTAATAAAGCTCAATCATGCAGACAACTATCTCAGCGCAACTCCGGATGAGATCACAGTTGAAAACATAGTAAGTGAATCCGAAACTGAGCTCACGGCAGATATGTACGTTTTCATGACGCTTCCGTCCGCTGATCCCGAGTTATGCACTAATAGGGGTAAGCGTTTTCAAGTTACAATCGATAAGAAAAGAATGATTATAATCGGCTATTCGGAGCCCGATGCGTGCGAAAGCCGCTATGCCAGTTGGCTCAGTTACCTTGCCTCAAACTACTGTAAGGAAGGACTGACTTGGCGGGAAGCAAATAAAAAAGCATATGAAGAGATTTTTACAATTTTTGTATATGATGCAACCGCGTATCCGAGGCAAACCCCGCAGGGCTGATCAATCATGCGTTCAGCCTTGATCGTAAAACAATTTGAACCTAAGTTTCGGTTAAATCGTTTCCGATAACAAAAAAGCGATAACAAATTCAAAATACGGAGGTTAAAAAATGAAAAGATTTTTCTCGATTATCCTTGCGATAATCCTTGCCTGCGCAGGAACTTTTGATACAGTTCTTGCAAACGAAGCTGCCGCCTCGGATGAACTGCCCGAAGGCACAAAATCCGTGACCGTAAGCTATGACAGAGCCGCTGCCGTGGCTTATGCGAGGAGATTTGCAGAAGTAAAACATAACGGTATCTTCAAGAGCATGGGTTTGGATTGCACAAACTTTGTTTCACAGTGCATGTGGTCGGGTTACGGCGGCACCAAAGGTTATTCTTTGGACAACACCGCCGCATTGAAGGCGCGGGTCGCTGCAAACTATCGGCAGACATCGACTTGGTACGGCAGGAATGCCGATTCACCGTATCAGTACGGAAGCGGTGCGTTTATCAGGGTGGTTGATTTTTGGGATTATGTAACAACAAACACCGGGCACGGTCCGCGGGCAACTGGATACAATAATAACAAACTTTGGTCACAGCTGACCGTCGTTCCTCGCACCGGGGATATCCTCCAAGTCTATAACGCAGCCAAAGGAAGATACTCTCACTCCGTTATTGTGACGCAGGTCAACTCCACAAGCCTTACCGTAAACAATAAGGATATGTGGCTTAATAACATCCTTGTTTCGCAGCATACAGATCACCTTCTGGATCGATCTCTAAGAGATCTTATAATCAGTAGTGGTGGTACAGCTGCTTGCAAGATCCGCCTAATCAGGCCGAAGAGTGCGACTTTTTCGGAGTAACCCCCGCCTTTGCGGGCGGAATTGAATCAACCGCCGCCTGCCGCTCGGGCTTCATCACTCGGGCGGCAGGTTTTGTTTCCGCCGTTTTCGCATCGTGAAAAACAGGTCATCAGCAAACTGCCCCCAATTTTGATATCGAAATTTTTGTGATTGACAAATGCTTTTTCGTGCATTATAATAAAGACTGAATATTTTTATGTCCCTTTGCCCGGCGGCAATCGGGCAAATACCAAATCGCAGATTGGGACGCGGTGCGCCGCAGTTTTCCTTAAAGGCATACCTCTGTTTTTTGCAGTCGGAACATGCCGAAAGAGAGCCGTGCAGGGTGAAAGGCGGTAAGGGACTTCGGATGCATTATCACCCATGAGAGCGAAGGGGAAACCGCAATAAGAGGCGGGTTTGCTCAACTCATGCCGAATATGTTCGGCAATGCGGGATTATCCTTCGACGCAGCCCCCGCGTTAAAGGGCAGGAGTGCAAAGGCACGGTTTTTGTTATGCCTTTGAATCCGGGTGGTACCGCGGTTTTGATCGTCCCGTTTTTCGGGGCGGTTTTTTATTTTTAAAAATTTCCTTAAAAGAAAAGGAGTGTTTGAACAATGTACAAAAAAGTTTCCGCCTCGCTCGACTTTGTTTCGAGAGAGAAAGAGGTTCTGGAATTCTGGAAGGCAAACGGCATCTTCGAGAAATCCGTTGAACAGTCCAAGGGCAAACCTGCTTACACTTTCTATGACGGACCGCCCACAGCTAACGGCAGGCCGCATATCGGGCATGTTTTGACCCGCTCCATGAAGGATATCATTCCCCGCTACCGCACGATGAAAGGCTTTGACGTGCTGCGCAAAGCGGGTTGGGATACGCACGGACTTCCCGTTGAACTTGAAGTGGAAAAGCTGCTCGGACTGGACGGCAAGGAGCAGATCGAGAGTTACGGCGTGCTTCCTTTTATTGACAAATGCAAGGAGTCGGTTTGGAAATATAAAGGCGAATGGGAACAGATGAGCGATGCCGTCGGTTATTGGGCGGACATGGAGCATCCCTATGTTACCTATACCGATGATTACATTGAATCCGTTTGGTGGGCATTGAAGACAATCGATGAAAAAGGGCTGCTCTATAAAGGCCACAAAATCGTTCCCTATTGCCCGCGCTGCGGAACCGCACTGTCAAGCCACGAGGTTGCACAGGGGTATAAGGACGTTAAGGAAGTTTCCATCTTTGTGACCTTCCCCGTCATTCCCGATGCGGAACACAGCTTTGTTGACGGCAGCGAAAGCTTTATTGCATGGACAACAACACCGTGGACGCTGCCCAGCAATGTCGGTCTTTGCGTCAATGCCGACGAAGACTATGTAACAATTCTTTGCGGCGAAAAAAAATACATTCTTGCGGCTGAGCTTGTTGAAAATGTTCTCGGCGAGGATACAACCGAGCTTGCACGCTTCAAAGGTTCGCAGCTTGTCGGCATTCACTATAAACCGCTGTTTGATTTCCCCGTCAACCACAAAGGCAGGGATGCATGGCGCATTGTTTCGGACGATTACGTAACCCTTACCGACGGTGCGGGCATAGTTCACCTTGCCCCCGCATTCGGCGAAGACGACGCACGCGTCGGCCGGAAATGGGAGCTTCCGTTTGTTCAGCTTGTTGACGCCCGCGGAAGGCTCACCGGCGGCACCCCGTGGGACGGCACTTTCGTTAAGGAAGCCGATAAGCCCATCATTGCCGACCTTAAAGCACGCGAAAGGCTGCTTAGGGAACTTCCCTATGAACACAGTTACCCCTTCTGCTGGCGCTGCGACACTCCGCTCATCTACTATGCAAGGGAGAGCTGGTTTGTGAAGACCACTGCCGTGCGTGACAGATTGATTGAAAACAACAAAAAGATAAATTGGATCCCCGAATCCATCGGCGAAGGCCGCATGGGTAATTTCCTTGAAAACGTTATCGACTGGGGCATCAGCAGGGAGCGCTATTGGGGAACTCCCCTGCCCGTGTGGATGTGCCCTGATTGCGGACATTACCATGTCATGGGCAGCCGTGCGGAATTGCGCAAATATGCTCCGGACACGCCAGAGGATATCGAGCTGCACAAGCCCATGCTCGACCCTATAACCTTTAAGTGCGAAAAATGCGGCGGAACGATGCACCGCGAGCCCGTTGTTATCGACTGCTGGTTCGACAGCGGCTCAATGCCTTTTGCACAGTGGCACTATCCGTTTGAAAACAAAGAGGAATTCGAACGCCGCTTCCCCGCGGATTATATCAGCGAAGCCGTTGACCAAACCCGCGGTTGGTTCTATACGCTGAGCGCACTTTCAACCATCCTTTTTGACAAGCCCGCATTCAAGAACTGCATCGTGTTGGGACTTGTTTGCGACAAGGACGGCAAAAAGATGAGCAAGCACGTCGGCAATGTTGTTGCGCCTGCGGACGTATTAACAAAACAGGGCGCGGATGCGGTGCGTTGGTATTTCTACACCGCCTCCAGTCCGTGGCTGCCCAGCCGTTTCAGCGGCGACGCCGTAAGCGAAATGCAGCGCAAATATATGGGCACGCTGTGGAACACATATGCGTTCTACGTTTTGTACGCAGATATTGATGAATTTGACCCCACGAAGCATGAGCTCGTTCGCGAAAACCTTTCCGTAATGGACAAATGGCTGCTTTCGCGCCTTAACACGCTCATTCGAACAGTGGATAACTATCTTGAAAACCTCCGCATTACCGAAGCGGGGCGCGAATTGAACCGCTTTGTTGACGACCTTTCCAATTGGTACGTTCGCCGCGGCAGGGAACGTTATTGGGGCAAGGAAATGACTGCGGATAAAGAAGCGGCGTATATGACGCTGTTCACAGTGCTTGAAACGCTTTCCCGCCTCACCGCACCGTTCACTCCGTTCATGGCGGAAGCAATTTATCAAAACATCGTCCGCACGGTGAACAACCTTGCACCGGAGAGCGTACACCTTTGCGCATTCCCGATTTGCGACGAAAGTTTCATCGACGCGGAACTTGAACGCAGCATGGACGAAATTCTGGAAGTTGTCACACTCGGAAGGTCGGCACGCAATCTTGCGAACATCAAGAACCGCCAGCCTCTTTCGGAACTGTTTGTTCAGGGTGTTGATGAACTGCCGGCTCGGTATACCGAGATTATCGAGGATGAATTGAACGTGAAAGCCGTTCGCTTTGTTAAGGATGCTTCCTCATTCATAACCTATCGCGTAAAGCCCCAACTGAAGCTTCTCGGGCCGCGTTACGGAAAGATTCTTCCCAAAATCAATCAGTATTTGCAGGGAGACGGTATAGGCAATGCGGTTGTTGCTGCCCATGCAGAGGGACGCGCTTACGAATTTGAGCTTGAAACGCTCACCGTCTCGCTGAATCCTGAAGATGTGCTTGTTGACACCGTCAAAAAGGAAGGCTTTGCCTCAGTCGGCGATAACGGCGTGACCGTTGTGCTTAACACCGCGCTCACGGATGAACTGATTGAAGAAGGCTATGTCCGCGAAATCATCAGCAAGATTCAGACCATGCGCAAAGAAGCCGATTTTGTTGTTACCGACAGGATTATAATCAGCGTCGAATGCGGCGAAAACCTGCTTGCGGTGTTGGATCGCAATTCGGACGAAATCCGCAGAACGACTCTTGCCGATGAACTCACTTTCGGCATTCCCTGCGGTTATGTGAAAGAGTGGGATATAAACGGCGAGAAGGTCGCTCTCGGTGTTAAAAAAGCATAAGGAAATCGCTTATGCGTGTCTTCGCGCTTCACGAAATCATTGGACAATGTTTACCTGAATACATGCACGGAGCGGAACAACCGAGTCGGCCCTCCGCTCCGTCCGCCTGTATTATTTCATCAAGGAGGAAAGGCAGATGCAATTAAAATTAAAACCCGGCTTTATTCGCTTGAACACGCTCGCGCTTGCGGCGGCACTCGCACTTGCCTGCACGCTTGCACTGCTTTTCTGCGGCTGTCAGTCGAAAGCGGAAAGGGAAAAGCTTGCCGAGGAAGGTCTTTTATATTATAAGAATCTTGATTTTAATAATGCAAAACGCTGCTTCCTCACCTGCGGTGATTCGTATAAATACACAGAGTATCTTGAATCAATTGCCGAATATGAAAAGCTTTATGCTCAGGCGGTTGAATTGGTTTCTGCCGGCAAGCCGAACGAGGCGCGTGCGATATTTATCGGAATTACCGGATATCTCAACAGTGCTGACTTTGTTGAATATATTGATTCGCTCAAAGTTCATTATGACAGCGGCGTAAAGCTTTATGAAAGCGGCCGCTACCTCGAAGCATATTCAAGTTTTGCAGATGCGTGCGGCTATGAATCAAGCGCGGCATACCTTCAGAACATTGAAGATCTTTTGAAAGTCTACAATGAGGCCGTTGAGCTTATGAACGTCGGCAATTACGAAGATGCTGTTTTGCTTTTTCAATCGCTGAACACAGAATTTGAAAATTCCGACGACCTTATTGAAACCTGCCGAAGTCGGCTTGCGGTAAGTCCCGTTCTGCTGAACAGCTTCATCAAAGCTTATAACTCAGAGTATTCTTCCGAGGGCATACGCATTGAGGCGGGCAGCACGGGTGAACCGGGCTCACAATTTTCGCTCCGCGACACAAGAGGGATACTTTTTACGGGACTCACGGACGAGTTCGGAAGGATAACCTATATTACCTGCCGATTTGAACCCGAAGTTCTTGAAGCTCTTGAACCCGGCAGCGTGTCAACAGTTGCGGCGCATTTTATCCACGCGCTGAACACGCATACATGCAGCCTCGATTCCGTAACGGCCGATATTTCATCTTACCTTAACGCAGGCGAAAACGGCAGGCTCTACGGCTGCATGAATGTATCAAGCCTTTCCGAAAGCAGCGGCGCATTCGTCATATCGGCAGGATACGAAAAATGACCCGCTCCGTTCACGCTTTTTTTCGCTTGGCGTATGTTCAAATTCATTCGTTAAAAGGCTTGAACTTTTTTTAAAAAACTGGTATACTTAGGCTCATGCCGAACAGCGTGAAATCAATGCGCATTCACGCTGTGCCGATTTGTTTTTTCGGAAACGATGCGGCAATTAACAAAACAAACCCGAAAGGAATATCGTTATGAAAAAAGTCAATCGAATGATCGCAATCATGCTGTCCGTTCTTCTGCTTGCTGCCGCATTTTGCATGACAGCATGCAAGGACGACAAAAAAACCCCCGACACTTCCACAACCACCGCGAAACCGAATCCGGGCAATGACACACGCAAAAACCCCAACACCACAACCGACCCCCGCACTCTCGTTGTTGAAACAAACTGGGGACTTGCTGCGGATACCGTTGTTATGACGCTCAATTTCAAGGGCGGCGAATACAAACTCACCGCAGGTGAACTTTATGCTCTCGGTGCCGAAAATGTTTCCGCACTCGACCAGACCAACGCACTCGTCAGGGGCGGCTCCGTTAACGTCTTCAACGGAGTGAATCTCAAGGCCGTTCTCGATTCCGTCGGTGTTGATGTTTCCGATGCCGAAACCGCCAACATATATTCGCTTGTACTCACCCAAGTCGGCGGCACCGAGCAGGATCTTTCCGACAAAATCTCCGCGCTGAGCCTTTTCGACTGCACGCTTGCATTTGCAAACAACGGAAAACCCATCGGTTCACCCGATAACGGCGGCTATTTCACTCTGCATACAACTGAACAGGGTTCTACGGATGTTGCCTATTCCGGCGTTACCGCAGTTACCATCAAGTAAACACTCTGCACTGTTCCGTTCCGGCGACAAATAAATCAAACCATAAGCAAAAGGGAGTTCGGCAATTGCCGTTCTCCCTTTTTTTGATTCAATTGCATGATTGTAAAAAAATACCGGTTTTTAAATGCCGAGTTTCGTGCATACGGCTGAGTCGGGCGGGCATAATAAGCCCATGAGGAAAAGAGCGAACGGAAAATTTCAGGAGCGGATCAAGCAAGACCATTCGAATGTGACGGATAAAGAAACCGCATTCACAACCGAAGGCAGAGGCGCGATCAAATCGGATGTGTTGGGCAGCTACACCGGCACCGCCGAGGATTATGAGGCTCCGGTGCAGGATGCGGACGATCTGTAAATGCCGCGGATGAACAGCAGCTCGCCGTCAACGGCGGCGCAGTGATGCAAATGTTCCGACCCGCAGGGCATTTCAACCGGATGCTTTCGATGTTCCCCCGAGTTGTACGGATGATTACCCCCATCCCTGGAAACCTTTGAATCGGGAATACCCCGAAAATTCGGCTTTTACGGAGAGCCGAATCGAGTGTCCCCGAGTTTGTGCAGAGTGTTTCATGAAAACCCGAACGGAGCAGAGAACTTTTCTCATGATTTGTCCGCAATTGAAACTGCCGCAGTGATTGCATCTGCGGCAGTTTTTTGATTTTTGAATATGTAATGTTCAATGCGCAGAGAGGGCACTCTGCTTAACGGCTACACAATATGCATGACTTTTTTTGCGATTGCAACCGCATCTTCAACGGAAATTGCGCCGTCGCAGTTATAATCCGAAAGCTCGCGCCGTTCCGGGTCAAACCCGTCCAGTCCGAGCACGGTGCGCAGCGCCGCCATGCTGTCCGAAAGGGTAATTTTCCCGTCCATGTTCACATCCCCGCGAGCGGCATCCAGCCCCACGGCTTTCAGCTCAACGTTGTCAATATAAGCGCAGTCATCAACACCCGCCGATTTGTCGTTTCCCTTTTCATAGCTCCAGCGGAAACAATACCTTCCGTCGATCGGTGCGGTGAAAATGTATTTCGTCCACCCCGTTTCGCCTGAAATCTCCATCAAGACCTTTGTTCCGACGGTGCAGATAAACCTGTCCGTATCGACCCCGCTGCTGACGCAGTAATCAAAACTCAGTGTGTCCCCCGCTTTCATCGTCACTGTCAGACGCAGATCGCTTTCTGAATTGTTTTCGCCCGCATTCGAGCTTACGGCAGCAATGCGTCCGCCGACAACGGTGTTGCCGACCATGCCTCTTGAAACTGTCGTGCTGCCGACAAACGGATCATCCGTCCCGGATGTGAACTCAAGTGAGCCGCCCGGAACGTTCAAAGCATAATTAAGATCGGTAATCCCGCTCTGTCCGTCGAGCAATTGAGAATCCAGCCATTCAATTCGTCCCGTAAGCCAATTGGTGAGAAAATTGACGCCGTGATCAAAGTTCTTTTCCCATTTTTCTTCGGTTGCGGCAGTGCAATTGTACAAATACGCCGCCTGTTCGTTGATAAGTGCAAAAAACTCGGGAATCAACGTGCTGCGGTATTCTTTGTATCGCTGTTTGAACCGCGCCTGAAAATCCGGATAGTTGTGATACAATGCGTTGAACCACGGAGCGGAACTGTTTATCGCAATGAACCCGACCGGCCCTCTTCCTCCGACGCAGTCCTCAACATCATTGTGTTCCGCACTGGCATTATTAAATGCCGTCAGCCCGAACGCAATATCAAAATCCCATATTGCGGTCATGTACAGCCTGTCGTCCTGACTCTGTTTATACAGGTAACAGCTTGTTTTAAAATTTCCGTCGATGTTCTTTGTTATTTCCTGAATAATAATGTAATCTATCCATGAATCGACATCAATGTATTTTTGATAATCTTCGCCGCTTATTCCCATCACGGCATTATGAACGCTCTTCATGTGTTCCTCAAGGTATTCAAGCATTCGCGCCGTGAGTTCGGATGAAGCGGGTTCCGGCTGTTTAAGCACGAAATAATCCTGCGTCTGATTCGCCCAATACGGACAGTCGAACCACATATCCCGTGCAAAATCAACCTTCATCGCAATATCCTTTTCGATGAAATAACCGCCCGTTATATCGCTCTCATTCGCTTCGTCAATATCGATTTTTGTGCTTTCAATGCCCGGACGTTCTATGAGGATATAAATTCCGTTGTATTCTCCGTTTAAATAAACGTCAACGAATTCGCATTTCGGAACATAGTCCATGCCCGAAAGCAATGCACCGGCTTTGTATGTCACAAGATTGCGCATCAGGGAAGGATCCGAATAACTTGCAACGATTGCATACCGCTTTGTTGCAGGAATATCGAGCAGCGATGTTTTTTGTTCCAACTTAATCGAATAGGGCTTTTGCGGCTGCGTCCAAGACAGATTCCCGCGCCCCTTAACATAGCCCGAGCCGCTGAACTCGCCGCTTGAATACTTTTTCGTTCCGAGAGTCAAACTGAAATTTGCAGACACCCAATTATCCTTGCCGATAAGCGAAAAATCGTTTAAGGTTGTGATATCCAGCCGCGGAAGGGATTCGACTGCGGCATAAATTCCCAAGAGATATAAGTCAGAGAATGCCACGCTCTCCCCTGCGATTGCGGAAAACGAAAAACGTATGCTCGCATCGCTGTTGAGCAATATCGTTCTTCGCGCCGGATTGCTTGGGAAGAACACGCTGTATTTATCGTTATAGCTCCAGCCCTCCGCAAACCTTGCAACGAGGGTCACCGTTTTTGTTTCCGCAAACGTGAAAACACCTGAATGCAGGTTGCCGCGCAGAACCGTTTCGCTGTATTCCAAAGTTACCCCATCCGAATGTCGGGGCTTGATCTCGTATTCAACAACTCCGTTTGAATCCTCTGCATATGAAGTAATCCCGCCCGCTTCCGTCTCGGTTCTTGCGCCGGCAGGCAGAGAGCAGAGCACAAACAGCAATGCTGTTATCGCACACAGTGCGCGCCTGCAAAGCTTGTTCACAAGCAACTCCTCCGAAAATAGAATTTTCGCAAACATATCGATTATTTTAGCATATTCCACGGTTCATTTCAACCCATTTCCAAACTCATATTGTAATTTTTCGACTTTTGTCACAGAATATTCGAATTCTGCACTCATTTTTCGCAGTTTTTTGCCGCCGAATCGCACATGAATACTTAATAAGTGATGAATTCAATGTATTTCCCGGGAAATTTTGCAGGATCACCTTTTTTTTGAAAAAGGCGTTGACAAAACCGTCGCTGCTGTATTATAATCAATAGCACAGTTGTGGCAACTGATTCAGTACGAACGGAGGTGGACTTTTTTGCAGATTGATAAATTCTCTCGAACGCCGATTTATGAACAGGTCATAGACGGTATTGAGCGAGAAATACTCACAGGCGAGCTGAAACCCAATTCGCCCGTCGCATCCGTGCGCGCATTGTCGGTGCAGTTTTCCGTGAATCCGAACACGCTTCAAAAGGCTTATACCGAACTGGAGCGGCGCGGACTTTGTTACAGCGTTCCCGGCAGCGGGAGGTTCGTTTCGCCGGACGCAATGCAGCGATTGCACGAAGCACGCAGCAAACTTCTTGACGAAATAACCGCACTTTCCCGTGAGCTTAAGCTGACAGGTTTCAACAGGGCGGATGTTATCAGCGCAGTGAACAAAGCCTATGATGAAAACATTATCGAAAACAACCAAACGGAGGAAAAATGACATATGATTAAAGTAACCGACCTTTCAAAAAACTTTGGCGAACTCAAAGCATTGGACAAAGTCAGTTTTTCTGTTCCAAAGGGCAGCATATTCGGGCTTGTCGGGGCGAACGGCGCGGGTAAATCCACTCTTATGCGCATCATTGCGGGAATTTACACTGCGGATGATGGTTCCGTGCTCATTAACGATGAACCGGTCTATGACAATCCCGCCGCAAAAACGCACCTCGTTTTTGTTCCGGACAGAATGCACCTTACGGGAGGCGGGGCAACGATCGAACGCATGGCAAATTTTTATGCTTCATGCTATCCCAAGTTCTCGTTTGAAAAGTTTGATGCGCTGCTCAACATTTTTAAGCTCGATAAAAAGCGCCGCGTTCGTTCCCTGAGCAAAGGTATGGTGCGGCAGGTGCAGACGGTGCTTGCGCTGAGCTGCAATGCGGATGTTCTTCTTTTCGATGAAACCTTTGACGGACTGGATCCGATTGCGCGCAACATTGCCAAACGCCTTATTTATCGCGATATGTGTGACTTCGGCTCAACCGTCATTCTGACCAGCCACTCCCTGCGCGAACTTGAGGACACTTGCGATCGGTTTGCAATGCTGTATCAGGGGAAAATCGTTTTTCAAAACGACCTTGCCGATGCTAAATCACAGCTGTTTAAGGTTCAGCTTGCATTCGCAAGAAAGGTTACGCCGGAGGACTTCAAGGAGGTTGAACTGCTTTCTTTCACCAAGCAAGGCAGCATTGTATACGTTCTTGTGCGCGGCGAAGCAGCCGAAACCTCGGCAAAAATCGAAGCGTTGAAGCCGCTGATAATGGATATGCTTCCCTTATCAATCGAGGAAGTTTTCACATATGAACTGTCTTCCCTCGGCTACAATTTTGATGAAATCAAATAAGGAGAATCCAACCATGAGAAAGAATCGCGTTCCGTTTTTCAGCAAATCCTACTGCCGCGAAATGCTGAGGGAGTTTTCAACCACGGGAATCGTATTTGCATCGATCGAATTTGTTGCGTCCATGCTGTCGTTTTTCGGTATTACGCAAAACCTTCTGTCAATGCTGCTCTACGGTGCAAATGTGTATATCCAATCTTCCGCCGTAAGTTACGTCAGTCTTTTCTGCTTTGTTGCCGGATTTGTTTTTGTTGTGAAGCACCTGGTCCGCTCCGCATGGGATTTCCGCGGAAGCATTCCTGTCGCAAAACGAACCATGCTCATTTCGGCCTTCACCGCAATGCTTGTTTGGGCGGGCATATGCGCCGCCGCAAACATTCTCGGAGCATTCGTCGGCAGCCTTGTTTCAACAATTTCCAACTCCTCCGTCCTTGTTCCGAGTTTCGCCATGGTTGCGGAAACGATCGGCGAATCCCTGCTTCGCGGATTGATGCTTTTCGGCGGCTTTGTGCTTGTTTTTTCGCTGTCCGTACGTGCTTTTCCAACCGTTGTTCTGATGTTCGTGTGTGTTTTGCTGCCGAGCATTGCGTGCAATGTGCTCATGGACAACACCGAATCACCCTTCTCGCTTACGGAGCTGCTGTTCCCCGTCAGCCCTGCCGCATTAACATTTTTGAACTGTCTTATTCGCATTCTGTGCTGTGCGGCGGTTCTGATTGCTGCATATTTCGCATTTGTCAACGCGCAGGCGGAAACGGCGGGTAAACCTGCAAGAACCCGCTGGATCCACGTCCTGATAAGCATCGGCTTTGCGCTCACCGCATCGCTCATGTTCACGAATGATGTGCTCTATCCCGACACTTATTCGGGCAGCCCCCAAATTGCATGGAATCATCTCATCGCGCCCGCAATTATCGGAGTTGTTGTGTATTTCGGATTCAGCTGGATTACACTTCGCAGCTTCAAATCAGCGGTAAAGCGGCTGATGTTCTTCCCCACCGTGCTTGCGGGAGTCGCAATCGTTCTGCTTTGCTCGGCGGCAATGACAAAAGCCTCCGGAAAAATCGAAATTCGCGCAAGCAATATCGAATACGTCACCGTGCAGGGCGGATTGATTCCTTCTTCGGGCTTTTACTCGCTCTGTTGGCGCGGCGACAAGGATTCGGAACGTATGAATCTTCGTGATGAAATGCTTTTTGACTATTGTGAACAGCTTTCGAAATTCGATTCCGATTATATTTCCACCTATGCGTATACATCATCCGAATCGCAAATAATCGGACATTCCCTGTTCAATCCATCATCCGTCATAAGATCCTTAGACCGTTTCGAAAACATCGTTACCCTCGGCGTGAAACTTAAAAGCGGGCAGACGTATTATTATCCTGCCTCCCTTGATTCATATGACTATTCATGGAAGAACGAAGAGTTTACGCTGCGCGACATTCTCTTGATGAACACGGATTATGTTGAAAGCAATATCAACCTGTCCCGATTCGAAAACGGAAAAGTCGCCCTTCCGCACGGGCTTGACGCAAGCTTCCATGACACGCTTATGCGTGAACTGAAAGCTCTGGATTCCGACAAGCTGTTGCACCAGTTCGGCATCGGCGGCGAGGAAGACGGCGACCCGGCGGAATTCATGAACCCATGGAGCTTTAGGATAAGCGACGAATACGGCAATTCTTTCCAAACTGCAGTGCTTTCCGACAACAGCGGAAACTATTGCCGCGCTGTTACTGTTGATGAGAACACTCCCGAATCGCTTCGTATGCTTATTGCTTACGAAAACAGGAAAACGGAGAACACCCGCAGATTCAATGATACACTCAGCGCACTTGAAAACGGCTCGTTTAATATTGTCGGCGGCTCGATTTCAGGTTTGGATGACATGTTCCAAAGCAATTTTGTCTATTTCAATGTTGACGGCATGAATCCCCCGGCGCTTGCGCAGCAGGCTTATGTAAACCGCGAAACAATCGATACTCTGTTGAATTGCATTGAACAAAGCCGCGGCAAAACACCGGAGCCGGGTCAGCACGTTCTGTCCGTGTGGTTCAGCACGATAGCTTCCGGCAGATACAACAGTGAGCTTGACGATGGAATGTATGATAAAAGTTTCATCGATGATTACGGTTACATTGACAGATACACTCTGTCCGAACTCGGAATTGAGTATTCCGATGCCGGCACTCTGCACTACTTCATCTTTGTTGATGATGCAGCTTACAGCAGGATTCTTCAGCTGTTCAGCAACATGCACGGCGGTGTTGCGGATGCATAAGCATCATAACGGACTTCGGAATTCAAACAAATAAGGCCGATGCTAAACAGCGTCCGTCCCAACATACGGGGCGGACGCCTTGCTTTTTTTGAACGAGGGTGATCCGGGGAGTGCCGAACATTACATTTCCCGGCTCAAGCGAAGCGGGCTTATGCAGAAAGCATGATTTTTGTGTGCAGCAAACGGACTTGTTCATGTTTGCTGTTCTCGTACTGTCCTTAAAAGCAGTTCTCCCTGTGGAAACAGCCGAAACAGTCCATTTTAGATTCTTCGATCGTATCTGCTTTCAAGTCTGAAGGTGTCCAAATTTCCGGACTAAAGAAGTTTATGACTTGAACCGCAAAAACTTTTTGCTTTGCTCTGAAAATGCAGTGCTTATTCGCCGAGCAGCCAATCGATGAGGTTCTCGGATTTGATTCCGTCATAGGAAGTATCAAGACCCGGTTCAAGAGACAACACGATTTTTTCGTAGTTATCGCGGATACTTTGCAGCGGTGAAAGTTCCCGCTTGCGTACATCCTCACTCATCATCGACTCCGTTACCTGGATATACATTTTCTCATCGGCGGTCGTTGCAATGAAGTCAACCTCCGCATTGCCGATTTTGCCGATCGCTGCATCATAGCCACGGCGAAGCAGTTCAAAGTAAACGACATTCTCGATGGCATGACCGCTGTCCCGATTACGGAAACCCAGCAGACAGTTGCGAAGTCCGATGTCAACGATATAGTATTTTCCGAGTGTACGGAGGTAGGCTTTGCCCTTGATATCAAAGCGTTTGATCTCGTAGAAGAAGTAGCTCTCCAGAAGCGCATTTACATATGCCTGCACCGTATGCGCACTGGGTGCGCCTTTGCGTTTGCCATCGTCCAAAAGTCCCTCGTTGACCAGTGTATTGCCGATAGAAGCAATCGACACGCTGGAGCCGATATTATCCGCAAGAAACAGTATGATCTTACGAAGCAGCATAGGGTCTGTGATCTGCTTTTGACCTCTGCGTTTTTCTCTCTCCAGAATGTCACGAATCACGACTGTGGAATAGATGCCGTCGAGAAGCGACAGTGCCTTTTCCTGTTCCAGCCCAACATCGGCGATTCCGGGCATTCCACCGAAACGCATATAGGCGTCAAAAACTTCTCGCAGTTCGTAGCGTTCACCGTTCTTATCAAATACCTGCTTGCGGAGTCCACCGAGAGCGCTCTGCGTTTCGCGAACCTCAAAACCGTGAAAATCAAGGAACTCACGGAAAGAGAGAGGCAGCATTTTGATTTCGACGCACCTCCCGGAGAGATAGGTTGAATACTCTGAAGAAAGGAGATAGGCATTCGACCCGGTAACATAGATGTCGCAGTCAAGATCCACACGGAAGGCGTTTATAGCATCCTCCCACGCTTCGATCCGCTGCAGCTCGTCAAAGAAAAGATACATCCGCTTTCCGGGGACAATGCGATCTTTCACATAGCGGTAAATATCATCGGCACGCATCCCCCGGAAATCGAAGGATTCAAAATTCATCTCGATTATCTGCTCCGCCTGAATACCGGTATCTTTCAAATGCTGAACCATCAGCTTTAGCAGGCTGGACTTGCCGCAGCGGCGAATGCCGGTGATTACCTTGACCGGCTCCGTATCCTGAAAGCCGATCAGTTTATTTAAATAGCTGTCACGCCTCTTAAGTTCATGGGAATCTATCATGTCTTCACACCTCCTGCGCTATTAGTATAGCACAAATCAGCGAAAAAACCAAGCAAATGCATCATAGTGCAAAAACTTTAAATTTTCGACCGATTTTACAGAGCTGAATTGACAGCAGCCCGTTTGTTTTGGAACCGATGCAGCAAACCCCTTATTTTTTGAATCGACTGCGTTTAAATTCAGTTTTAATTCAGCGTTTCAATCGTGTAAAATCACTCGGATTCGGTTATGTAACCCTCTTTCATCAAAGTTGAAACAAAGGCAGAAAACCCCGACTGCGCTTCATCACGAGAAATCTCATACTCCTGCATGACAGCGCAAATAATGCTTTCCGAAGCAAGACCCTTTTCAAGCCCGCGCCAAATAAATGCACCGGATTCCGAAAGTTTCCTGAGCTGCGGCAGTTTTCCCCGCGCCTCACCAACGGCAACAAGCAGGTATTCATCACAAACTTCAACATAAACCGCATTCGGATTAACTCTGTATTCCATAATAAACTCTCAAACCCCCCGTTCGGTCGATTATCCTTCAAAAGCACCCTTCAAAAGCCGAATGATTCCAAACACTGCATCGTTAATTGTCAGCGCAGCAAAGTTCGCTTTCAAGCGTCCTTCGGCAAAGCTCGGCCGATGCACCGTCCCCGCGATTTCGGAGCAGCCAAACCGGCGTGCGCTCAAGTATACGTTCCGTATATTGCGCTGCAAAACGCACCTGTTCCGCGTTGTCGCACGGAATTATGAATTGCAGAAACAGCCGAACACCCGCTTCTTTCGGAGACAAGCGTTTAATTATGTTCTGCTTATCCTGAGCAAGAAACACAATGCCGCCGAGAGGCGCCGTGCGCAGCTGCCGCATGTTTTCCTTCCCCGCCCACGGCGAAGCCGAAACAGTTACATACTGTTTTTCGAAATTCAACACGGGCTTGTCGCCGTTCAGCATTTCCACTTCATTCGGAAAAAGGCGTTTCCACTGCTTATAATGCGTTGTTTTTCCCACTCCGCTCGGAGCGCAGATGAGCCATGCCTTTCCGCACCACACGAAGCAAACCGCATGAATGATTGCCCGCCCGTGCGGAAGAAGCGCGGCGCAAGCCTTGGCGCAAAGCTCAAGATCTTCAATGCTTTCGGGAAGCGTTCCCGGTTCGTAACCGCGTGCGGCGCAGGCGCATTGCTCCGGCGTGATTTCAATGCAGGCGCAGGGTTTTTTTTCCGTTTGAAAATCCGCATATCTATCGCGGAACATTTTGTATCTGAGCGTCAGCTCAAGCGGGATGCCCGCAAGCTCGATATTGATTTTTTCCATCCTGTTCCGTGCCTCCGTTCAGCTCTTTTGCAGTGTCCGTGCGCATCCGCAGTTATGTTGAAAGCGGCGGGGCAGCATCTGCCCCGTCGCCTTCGTGTCAATTGCACCGATTTCATGAATTTCATGAATTATGCAATCATTATGGTTTTATATGTTACGGATTGACGATGTTTCCGAAGTTATCAAAGTAGATAACAGTTCCGTCGCCAAGGGTCATAACGTTCAGGTTCTCGCCGATGGATTCGATGATTGCGCCGCTGGGCTGTCCCATGGGAGCAATAACGGGCTTGCCGTCATCGGTGAAAACGGTGTTGAGGGTCGGATCAAACTTTTTCATGCGTGTTATCCTTCCTTTCGCTTATTCGGTGATTCCGTACCAATTATAGGTAAGGGTGCGGGTTTCGCCGCGAACGGTCGTGCCATCCAAAGTTACCCAATAGGGGGTGACGTTGAGCCTTGCGCCGTAGGTAATGCCGTCGAAAGCATAATCACAGCTCATAACAAGCGCATCCTTGGCAACGCCCCTGCCGAACAGGCTGCGCGCACTGCGCAGACCGTAACGGGTGCTGTAATCGGAAACGGAAATCCTCTCGCCGTTAACGATAAAGCCTGTTTCAGCGTAATTTCTGCCGTCGATTGCGGAAACGAGGGTCAGGCTGCGGAGTCTGAAGAATCCGTTGCGATAGTAGCGAAGCCCGAGATAGGAATCGGAAACGTACTTTGCATAAACATCAATGCTTTCGGTAATGTTCGAAAGGTCTGCGGGAACGGTGCATGCTTCATCCGCGAACCAGCCTGCAAAGAGCTTTCCTTCAACGCCGATATAGTCGAGCTGAACCGCATTGTTCTCCGCTGCAACGGTGTAAAGCGTTTCGCCGTCGTGAACGGTGACGATATTGCCCTGAACAGGTTCATCAACGGGATTGATGGGTGCTCCGTTTGCAAAATAGCTGTTCATCAGAACGAGCATGTTCTCCTGCTGTGCATCGTCAGCAAAAGCGTTTGCAATGCCGCTTGCAACAGTTTCAACAACATGGAACTTCTTGTAGGTATCGTCAGCATCCGAACCTTGGCCGTAATACTCTGCGGTGCGGGTCTGCGGTGCAACCTTAACGCCGTCAAGGGTGATCCAATAGGGTGTGAAGGTGATTCTATCGTGTGCATTCTGCCAATAGGTGTTCTTATCCATGCCGTAGCAGGCAAGGTATCCGCGGGTCTTGTTGATAACGCTTGAAACATTGTACTCACCGCTTGTGCCGTTGTTGAAATCGACTTTTACGGTGTTGTAAACATAGCACTCGCTGCCGGTAAGAACCTGAGTGGTCTCCGCACCGGACTCCGTTATATAAGTCTCGGTGAACTGCTTTGCGGGAAGAGTTTCGCTGCCGACCATGAAGCCGACTTCCCTGTAATTCAGGCGATCGACCGGGGTCACAAGGTAGAAGCCGGTAACGTCAACATCGGCTGCGGAAACATGATTCCAGCAGCTGAGGTTCCTCGGGGAGAGGAACTGTGCGTCCGCTTCCCAAATATAATAGGTAGCACCTGCTGTGGGAGTGAACGCGGTTGCATTCTGTCCTTCCGCAAAGGTCTGAACCGTTTCACATGCCGCATCGCTGAATGCGCCGCCGTAAATGAACCCGTTCGAAACAACGGAAGTCAGGTTGAACTGCTCAACGGTGTGGGTGGTGGTTTCCTTCACAACGGCATGGGTTTCGGTTTCGTCAAACTGAACATGCGCCACGTTGAAGCTCTGAGTGTATGCGAACCAAACATGCTGGTTGGAGTTCGCTGCGGTGAGAGTTACGGTTGCCGCATCGCCGACGGTGAGACTGCCGTCGTTGACAATGTAGCTGCCGTAGTAGTTATAATCTGCAAAATCGGTCTTTGCAACGGTGTACGGTGTGTTGTAGCTGAGACCGGTTGAACCGTTAACCGCAAAATACTCTGCGGGCTTAACCTGTTTTGCATAGTCAGGACCTTCAACAGTCTGACCCAGCTCATTGATGGGTTCGCCGTTTGAATTGACCTGATACCAGTGAACAAGTATCGCGCCGCCGCCTACGGTGACCTTCGGAATCGGGAACTCGCCGTCAGTGTCCTCGCCGAGGTAATTCTTATAGCTGAAAGTTGTTATGCCGTTGGTGTCGAGAACCTCTCCGGTTGCGGGGCTGTAGCCTTCGAGAATGCCGACCTTGTACATCATGATGGGGTTGTCGCCCTCACGAACGCTGCCGACGGTCCAGCTGACGGAACGGGTCGCCGCGTCATAAACCGCGCTGCCCTGGCTGATATAAATATCCGCATTGCCGGCATCGTAAACTGCCTTGTCGGTGGTGATAACGGGAGCGGAGCCGCTGAAGCTGAGCTGAACATGTTCGCCCATGGGATCGTTGACAACGCCGTTGCTTGCAGCGATCGCAATGCTGCCCGCAATGGATGTGAAAGCGGTGGTCAGCTTTTCTTCAACATTGTCGGCTGAAGCGATTGCGTAGAAGCCCGTTGCAGGGTTTGTTGCACAAGCGCGAAGAACGTTTTCACCGATCGTTCCGGCCTGAAGCGCAATTGAGAATACGGTCATGCCGTCATTTGCGGCTTGCTGTGCTTCCCAAATTGTAGGTTCGCCAAGATTGTTAATAGTTTTGCTTGCGGTAAACTTCGTTGAGAAGTTAATCGTACCTGAAGAGTATCCGCTGATGCTGCCGGTCGAATTTTCCGCACCGTTTGACCGGTTTCCGTTGATAACATAGTTCCATGTTTTTTTTGATGTAAATGAGTGAGAGCAAGACCATGTACCGCGAACCTCATCATGGTTGAAATATGCCTGAGATTGAACGTTGTAGCTGCTGTTGTAATCATTGTCATAACCGTCTCCAACGGTGCTGCTGTAATCGCAGCCTGCAATCTCTGCGGAGTAAACGGGATTCAGCTTAACAGTGGGAGCTCTATGTGTTGTCCAGCCGCAATTGGATTCAACCGATGTCTCGGTGCCGGTTACGTTCACTGTAACACTGTTCACTTTATAAGACTCTGTCGGTTTGCCGTCACTGAGCAAAACAATATTCTTGTTGAGGCCGGTTGAAGCCGAGGATTTCAGCAGATCACGGGCAGTCTTGATGCCGAGCTGAGTGAATGTGCCGCCGTCAGCCTCATTCTGCGAAACAGCATTGATGTAAGCTTTGAGTGCTTCCTTGTTGCTGTAATCGTAGAAACCTGTTTTCTCAACAGTGATGTTGAAAACAACAACCGCAATGCGGGTCGCGCTGTCCTGCGTAAGCAGTGCATCAACGAACGCATTTGCAGCCGCTTTGGTCTGCACCATGCGATTGTCTTCGTACATACTGTTGGAATTGTCAATAACCAACACAACGTCAGATGTTGTTTCGAAGTTTTTGCCCTGAATGCCGAGGGTAATTTCCCAGAGATTCTCCGCGCCTACAACTGCGGCGGCGTCTTTGTCGAGCTTTATGGAGCCCTGCGCCGGCCAAACGGGCTGCGTGCCGCCCGCTGCTTCGCCTTCCGCCGAAACGGCGGAGAACGCTGAGAACACAGTCAGCATCATCAGCATTGCCATGAAAAAGGCAGAGATGCGTTTGAGTTCTTTCATTAAAAGTGCCTCCCATTAATAATATTTTGCACACATGTGCTGCACTGCGGCGCAAAACTTGCCTCGCAGCGCGGCGGGATCGGGAAACTGCCCTGTTCCCGCATGTGCAATGCAGCCATGCATGACTGTATAAAGCTGCCGCAGCGCGCGAATCTTTTGAATCAGCCCGTTCCGCATTCGGATGATGCTTCCGCACAGGCGAAACATGCTTAACGAAACCGAAACGGCACTGAATGTTAATGCTCCGTGCAGCTGCAAATACAGCATTATATTTTGTTTAACGTCTCAATCCGAACCCCGCATCCTCTTCCGTTCCCCCCGGTCCGTTGTCGGATGATTCCCGCCGTACACAAAAATACGCACCGACGGGTGTTGTCTTTCAAATCAGCATTCCGCAAGCACACATATTATACATTGAATACAGACGCGTGTTTTAATCTGGATCCTTTCAAATCGGACTGCGCACTGATTTATCGGCTTCTGTGATTGAATTTTGCTGCGGGAAAAAACGCTGTGAGTCGTGCAGGATCGCCGCAGTTCATTTGACGTATCCAGTGTATCACGCTGTTTTCAGTTTGTCAACACCTAATCATCTGAATTTACCTGCTTTCTTTTGCCGAATTTGGCAGAAAACCGTCCTTTTGTGCTTACGGTGTACTTTTTTCTGTATTGATATTACTTTTTCATATTTGTGACATGTTTTTGCCGCATTTCGCGGAACTAACTTGTTTCAGATCCGCACATTGCTTTCCGTGCAAACATATGCCTCCGACTTCAAATATATTTGTTTTTCGGTGTTTCGACGGGCAAAATATGCTTGCAAACCGTTCACGGCCATGGTATAATGGCTCGGTATGAAATAACTCACCCGTGCGGATTTTCGGGGCTGTGCCGCTCTGCGGTTCTCCGAAAAGATGATGTGCGGGGCGGAAATAAAAACAGGAGGTTTTAGTTATGTCAGTTATTTCTATGAAGCAGCTTTTGGAAGCAGGCGTACATTTCGGTCACCAGACCCGCCGTTGGAATCCGAAGATGAAGGAATACATCTTCACCGAGCGCAACGGTATCTACATCATCGACCTTCAGAAAACCGTAAAAAAGATTGACGAAGCCTACAATTTCGTTCGCGATATTGCGATGAACGACGGCACCGTTCTTTTTGTCGGCACCAAGAAGCAGGCTCAGGAGAGCATCGAACAGGAAGCAAAACGCTGCGAAATGTTCTATGTCAACCAGCGTTGGCTCGGCGGTCTTCTCACCAACTTCAAGACCATCCAGACCCGTATTGCAAAGCTCAACCAGATCAACAAAATGGAAGCGGACGGCGATTTCGATCTTCTCCCCAAGAAGGAAGTCATTCAGCTCTGCGCTCTTCGTGAAAAGCTCATGAAGAACCTCGGCGGTATCAAAGAAATGAAGAAACTGCCCAGCTGCATGTTCGTTGTTGACCCCCGCAAGGAGCATATCGCCGTTATGGAAGCACGCAACCTCGGTATCCCCATCGTTGCAATCGTTGACACCAACTGCGATCCCGATGATGTTGACTATGTTATCCCCGGCAACGACGACGCAATCCGCGCTGTCAAGCTCATCGCTTCCAAGATCGCCGATGCAGTCCTCGAAGGCAAGCAGGGCGAACAGATGACCGATGCCGCTGTTGATGCAACCATTGACAACGATGCTGCCGACGAAGCAGATAACTTCTAATCCAATCATTCAACCATGATTTTTCCGCGGAGAAGCCTGCCGGGCTTCCTCCGCTTGAACGTAACATTGATTAAATGCGGGCAAATATCAGGGCGTTCCGCGCCCGATTCCCGTGTTGGTCAACGTTTGCATTATAACTACAGGAGGATATTTTAATGGAATTCACCGCTAAAGACGTAATGGCTCTGCGCGAGCGTTCCGGCGCAGGCATGATGGACTGCAAAAAGGCACTCAAAGAGTGTGACGGCGATATTGAAAAGGCTCTCGACTATCTGCGCGAGAAGAGCCTTGCTGCATCCGCAAAGAAGGCTTCCCGCATTGCGGCAGAAGGTATTGTTGACTGCTTCGTTTGTGAAAAATGCGGCGTCGGCGTCATCATCGAAGTCAACTGCGAAACCGACTTTGTTGCAAAGACCGACGATTTCAAAAACCTTGTTGCTTCCCTTGCAAAGCATGTTGCAAAGAAAAATCCCGCTTCCGTTGAAGATATGATGGCTCAGTCCTTCTCCGAAGACGAGAGCAAGACCGTCAGCGACGTTATCAACGGCGCAGTTGCAAAGATCGGCGAAAAGATCACCATCCGCCGCTTCAATCGCGTTGAAGGCATCGTTGATACCTATGTCCACCTCGGCGGCAAAATCGGCGTACTTCTTCAGATCAGCAACAACGAGTTCCCCGCCGTTGCACACGATGTCGCAATGCAAATCGCGGCTGCAAAGCCCACCTGCCTCCGCAAGGAGGACTGCGACCAGGCCGAACTCGAGCATGAGCGCGAGATTCTCCGCGAACAGGCAAAGAACGATCCCAAGCCCAAGCCCGCTGCAATCATTGAAAAAATGGTTGAAGGCCGCATCGAGAAGTATTATAAGGAAGTCTGCCTGCTTGAGCAGCCCTTCGTTAAGAACCCCGATGAGAGCGTTTCTCAGATGATCAACGGCAGGTTCGAAGTCATCGGCTTCACCCGCTACGAAATGGGCGAAGGTCTCCAGAAGCGCACCGAAGACTTTGCGGCAGAAGTTATGGCTCAGACCAAAAAGGCATAAACTTTGCCTTAAAATCCGCACGCATACATGTGTTTTGCACGTATTCAGGCTCCCCGCAGCAAGCTGCGGGGAGCCTGCTGTTTAATCCCAACACAGTGTTCTAAACCCCTTATTGTTGCGGCAGCAACCCAAACCCTTGAATGAAATTGAATTCCGAAATGAATTTAAAGCCGCATTTCAATTTATCTGCATTGAAAAAGTCGCCATAGTCTGTTATAATACCGCACGTGAAGTTTTATTCCTTTGGAGGAGTGTTATGGGTACAGTGAAAAAAATGTCCCGTGCTGTGTGCTTTATCGCTGCACTGATTGTTGCAGCATCGGTACTTATGCCATATTCCGCCGCACAAAGCGTCAACGAAACAAAGCGCTATCTCGGTGAAGCGGTGAATGCAGGACACGACACAGGTTATTCTCAGAATCAAAAAATTAGAGATGACGATCCTCATTTCGGTTGGAAACTCGGTAGTTTTTATGTTGACGGTTACACTCGTGTTACCGAAAACAAAACCGGAGACCCAGTCTTTCTTAAAACGGTCGGAGATACCGTTACCTTATGGTTCGAATTAGTTCAGGACATTGATAAGCTGAACGGAAACGATAAATTGCTTATCAACGATGACAAAAACGGTTATGATGAGTATTTTGGAATTGAAAAAACGGATTTCGGCCGCGGAACGTTGATTGTCCGTCATACGGACTATCGCAACAGTGTCTCAAGCCCAATCATATATACCAATTATCTTGCTGCAACCGCAACAAAAGATGCAGCCGTTGAAGTCAAACTGTGTGAAGAAGGTGACTATGAAGTCGCACTGAATTATGAAATTCGTAAAAACAACATGAACATCTTCGGTTGGAATCCGTTGCCTACTTATAACGATTACCGCATCTTCTTCCGTTTCTCCGTCAGAAACGGCAACTGTATGGTCTATCCTTTTGACGTTGTCACGGGTGCGGAGCTTACAAACAGCTCAATAACAGAGAATGGTTTTTATCTGGACCTTGCAAAGTCCAGATATCTCAACATTGATATCAAAAAAGAGATCCGCAGAGCGGGTGCGGAAGGACTTACGGAGGATACACGCTTCAACAAGCCTGCAAAGGATGGCGAAGCTTACACCGACGAAGGTATCTACACCATAACCGTCAGCAATCTTTACACGAATCAAACAACCACCAAAATTATATATGTCGGTACGGACAGCGTTCTTAAAGCGCATGTTGTGACTGGACTTTCGATAGGCGATATCGAAAGTCAGCTTGCAGTCGGCGCTTCCATAGCGGATGACGGCACGCTTATTCCGGCGCCGGATGAAACGCTGCCGCCGGTCGAACCCACAGAACCGCCCGCAACCGCAGAACCCGAAAGCACGCCGACGCCAAGCGGCACTCCTGTCTTGAGCGCCGAACCGACAGCAGAACCTGCCGAAAAGCCGAAAGCGAACTTTATCACATGGTTCATCCCCGTTCTTTCTGTTGTAGTCATGGGCGGCGCGGTCGCGCTTGTAATCATTAACAGAAAACAGTCTAAAACAGCCGGATTTTCAACAAACAACACCGGTTCGTCAACCTCTGCCGATGTTGACGATAGCGAATCGGAGGAAAAATGAAACTGATCAATAAACTTATTGCGCTTCTGCTCGCATGCGCATTTATCACGGGCTGCACTCCGAAGCCGAGTAACAACGACGTACAGCCCCATGTGACTGCCTCGCCCGAGGTTTCCGTAGCTGCCGTTGTTGAAACAGACGCCCCACCTACCGATGATTCATTCATCCTTAACGAGCCGACAATGCCCGAATTCACCGGCCTTGATGACACGGCGCTGGCGACCTATCTCGAGGATTCGGTTTATTCCGAGCTTGTTTCCGAGCTTAACAGTGCGGATTATTTCGTTGAAAATGTCAGCGCGCTGTATGTTTCAAAGGAATACCTTGAGGAAATTGATTATAACTCTCAGGAAAACATCTATTTTGGTTTCAAATTGTCCGAACTGGATGAAGTTTTCCAGGGAACGCGCTATGTATTCACGCTTGGCGACGACGGAAGCACCACCGTTCGGGAATTTCAAAAATATGATGATACATACGATAGGGTAATCCGAAACGTTATCATAGGTTCCGGCGTAATACTGCTCTGTGTCACGGTTTCCGCTGTTACGGGCGGTCTCGGCGCACCTGCTGTAAGCCTTATCTTTGCCGCGTCCGCAAAAACCGGCGCAATCATGGGGCTTTCCTCCGGCCTTTTCAGTGGCGTTTCTGCCGGCGTTATTAAAGGCATCGAAACGGGCAATATGGAGGAGGCCGTCAAGGCCGCCGCACTCGCAGGAAGCGACAGCTTCAAATGGGGCGCGATCACCGGAGCGATTACAGGGGGCGCACAAGAGACGGCCAAATACGCAAAAGCCATGCGGGCATTAAAGGGTGTCGAGCTGAATAAAGCAATTACAAAGCAGCAGGCAGCCGTAATGCAGATGGAATCCGGTTATCCCGTTGAGGTAATCAAACAATACCAAAATCTCGACCAATACAATGCATGCAAGGAAATCGGTTTAACCTCTTATATGGTCGACGGAAAAAATGCATTGATACGCGATATTGATTTAAACTATTTGGATGAGAAAGGACGAACGAATCTCCAAAGAATGCAATCCGGATTGGCTCCTCTTGACCCAACCGGTAAAGCTTACGAATTGCATCATTTTGGACAAAAAGTTGATTCTCCCCTGGCGATTCTCACAAGAAAAGAACATCGAGAAGGTGATAACCATAAGCTATGGCACCTCTTCGAAAAGGGTTCGGAGGTGCATATAGACGATAGTGCCTGGAATACTCAACGCAAACATTTCTGGAAAGACTTTGCAAGATTAGTTGGAGGATAAAAATGGAACAGAAAAGTGTAGTAAAATTGCTGCAAACAAAGGAATCCTTGTATGTATTTGATGCCGCCGCGGAAAAGGACATTCTTTCTGCTGAAAAAGCTCTTGCGCTGCGGTTTGCCGCGGACTACCGAGAATACGTTTCCGCGTTCGGCGCAGCGTCATACTGCGAACATGAACTTACGGGCATATGTAAGTCCGCACGTCTTAACGTTGTGGACGTTACGCAGGACGAGCGGCAATATAACTCCGTTCCCGCTGATTGGTACGTGATTGAAGAGGCGAATATTGACGGAATCGTCATATGGCAGGCAACGGACGGAACCGTCTATCGAACCCGCCCCGGCAGCGAAGCAGATAAAATCTGTGACTCGTTGAAAGAATACATCTCGCTGGAATAAAAGCGTATTGGTTATAATAATGCTTTGCTGCGGTTCCCCTGCTGCCCCTCGGCGGCCGCACATTAGCGGTGGAGCCGCAGCATCCGAATCGGATTCACAAATCATAAACAGCAATGATTTCATTGCCGCACATTTCGCCGTTTTCAACAAAGCCGTACTTTCTGTAAATCTCTCTTGCGCGCACATTTTCGGGTTCATATGAAAGCCAAACTTTATCTGCTTTTCCGAACGGATACGTGCGAATCAGCGCCATTGCTGCGTCCAATGTCTGCCTGCCGAAACCTTTGCCCTGATACTTTTTATCTATCATCAGCCTCCACAGACTGTAGTTTTTCTTTATCAATTCACTTTCTTTCTCGTTGCCGACGGTGCCTTTGCCGATCATGATAAAACCGACAAGCGTTTCATCATTATAAACTGCCAACGGCAGCGCATTGCCGCCCTCGTTTCTTGTTGCATAGGCTTCCGCCAGACTCTGTATGTTTTCTGCAACAAAATCCTTTTGTTCTTCAAAAGGTTCCAGTGTGCAAACTTTCCATATGTTTGCATTTGTAATTTCTTTAAAGTTAATCATAGTCAAATTTATCCGATTGCAACTCCTGTTTCCGTTAAACTTTGTCAAAAATCAAAACTGCATGGTTTCATCAAGCGTTTGAACCGAACAGCCCTTGCTTTCATAATAATCCGGCATTTCGGGCAGTTTCTTCTTATCGTAGCTGTGATGCAGTCAGACAGCACGTGCACTATGTGTCCGCTTTTCGCCATGTTACAGATGGTGATGACAATCATCAAAGACAGCGATAGCAAGGAAGAAATACTGAAAAAACCGGAAGCCCTATTGAATAAGTAACCAAGGCAACCGGCTACCACACGAACGGGGCGGAACTTGCCGCCGCCCTTTCGTGCCTACATTGTATCCTGTCTTGCCCCGTAAATCAAGAGAGGACGTGATTATTATCGACGAGAAAAAATGGGACGACCCACAGTAAACCCGCGTACCGAGAAAATCGGCTTTCGACTGTCAAAGCAGGAGATCGAAGATATTGAGAAGTGCGCGGCCGCTATGGGAACGCAGCGCGTGAATACCGTAACCGAGGGCATTCGATTGCTGAAAAAAGAATTGGGCTTGGATTAAGCCAAAGAAAAGCGGCTGTTGCTTGATGCAACAGCCGTGAACTTTATCTCTCAAACACCAACCCGAACGTTTCTTTGATGAAAAACACCTGCGGTTCGTGTTTGAGCTGCTTTGGAGTAATACCGAATACTTGATACATTTGCACCCTCTGAGCGGAGAGGGTGCATTTTTTGTGCTGTATCCTATTAAGTCGGGATCATCCGAGCTGATGCACGATTATCCGTTTCAGCAGATCGTCAAAGCCGCATTCTCCGGCAGCGACCTTGAGAATGATGTCGGACAGTTCCTCCTGCGTGTATTCGAGCTCTATCCCATTAAGCGCAAGGAATACGAGCATTGCGTGCGCGCCGATGCGTTTGTTCCCGTCGACAAACGGATGGTTTTTGATGAGCCCATAACCCAAGCGGGCCGCCTTCTGTTGAATGGAAGAGAAGGGCTCGACATTGCCGAAGGACCGGAACGGCGCATTCAGCGCGGACTCAAGCATGCCCTCGTCGCGAAGGCCTGTACGCCGCCTGTTTCGGCAATGAGCTCGTCATGCAGCGCAATGATCTGCTCTTTAGACAGTACGATCATTCGGCAATCACCTCATACGCCTTGCGGTTCTTGGCGATAAGGCGTTTTGATACCGCGAGGACGTCCTCGTCGGAAGCGATCTGCTCCGCTTCCGCCCTGCCGAATTAAATCAAGAGGTATCTCGGAGTGTTGTTTTTGAGTATCGCGACCGCGCCGGATTCATCCACCATGCGCGCCACGCGGGAAAAGTTCTGATTCGCCTCGGTGATGGAAACGAGATTATTCGTGTTGACGTTCACAGGAAGCGACCTCCTTTCAGTTCTTCGCTGATTTTGTTAAGATCGACTCCGTTGTATTTGAAAGCTTCGATAAGTCGCTTTGTTTCCATGACCTGACTGTAATCCTGTGTTTTGCTGTACTTCTTTACAGCACTTTCCCTGTTTGCTGAGGAAGGAGCCGCTTTGTTTTCAGCAAGATCTGTTGCGGCCTCGCCACATATCCGACCCATAGTATCACGCAATTCAGCTTTTTTGCCTTTCACATATTCCGCATATTTCTCCTTGGGAAGCCCTGTTTTGCGGAATCCCGTCTTGTAAAAGAAGCTGCCGACCAACGCGGATCGTATCAGTGCGAAAACAATAAAACCGAGTATCGCAAATAGCCCGAGTATTATCAAGAATTCGTCCATATTGTTTCTCCCTTCTAACTCACCACCCGAAACCTATATGCTTTTCGAGCTTTGCGGGCTTCTTTTCGGGCATATCAATATCCTCCGCGGTAATCGTGGTCAAAGCATCGGCGGTCATCTTCTCGGGTTCTATTGCAAGCAAGCGGCCTGCCATGTTCATTTCGGTATGCTCGATGACGTTGCGGACATATCTGCCGTTGCCGAAATCGAGCGAGAGCTTCGCCGCCTCGAACACCTCTGAGAGCTTCGAGAGGGCGTCTTCGGAAAGCTTCAGCCCTTTTGATTTGCCGACGTGCTTTGCTATGTCGCATAGCTCGTCCACGGAATAGTCAGGGAAATCCACGTGGAACGCGATACGCGAGCGCAGGCCGGGGTTCTTATCAAGAAAGCTCTCCATCTTGTCGGGGTAGCCCGCGAAAATGGCTATCATACTGTCGCGGCGGTTCTCCATCTGCTGCACTATGGTGTTGATGGCTTCGTCGCCAAAGCAGCCGTCGCGGTCGTCAACAAGGGAATAGGCCTCGTCTATGAACAGCACGCCGCCGTCCGCCTGGCGGAATTTCTCCTCGACTGTCTTTGCCGTCCAGCCGACGTAGCGTCCTACGAGATCGCCCCTGCCGACCTCAACGAGATGCCCGCGGGAAAGCAGCTCATTCTCCTTCATGATACGGGAGAACAGCCGCGCGACGGTCGTCTTCGCCGTGCCGGGGTTGCCGGTGAATACCATGTGCATGGCTGGACGGGTCTGTGAAATGCCCCTTTCCTTATAGATCCGCTGAAGCTTATAGAAGTTGAGCGCCTTTTCGATGACTGATTTTACGCCGGTCAACCCGGTCATGGAAGTGAGCTCCATATATGCGGAGCCCTTTTCCTCCTCTTTGACGGTCTTGGCGCGGCATTCGGAAAAACACGCGCACTGGGTGAAGACTTCCGTCTTGAGCTTGACATTGAACCAGTCCTCATATACTTTTCTCAGTTCGGAACCATAATACGTCTTCTCTTCGGATATACGAGAAAAGAGCGTTTCGTCCGCGCGCACGGGGCAGTCCTTGGCAAGGGCTTCAAGGTACTTCCTTGCTTTTTCACTGCTCACTATGTCCTCCGTGATCTCAACGAAGGAAAGGTCTCCCATGAACTCAGCGATCCGCTTTTTGATGGCGGCGCACTCTCGCGGAAGACGGAATATGAAAAGCACCCTGTTGCTGTACTCCACGGCCGCGTCGCAGATCGTATCGAAAGCGTCCTCTCCGAACGCTTCAAGCTCGTCGCCTTCTTCACAGAACGAATTGGAAAGTGCGACGACGGCCGTGCCGCCGGAGCATGCTTTATAAACGCTCCTTACCACATCGTAACGGATCCGATCGGAGCTGTTGTCAAATTCGGCAAATCTGCGGCTAATGATCCTGCCCTTTGTATAGAGCGCGGAAAGCAAAGTCGAAGTGACGTTTTCGGTGAAATGATCGTCGTCGGATTCTATCAGATAGTGTACCGGGTGGCCGATAGGCTTATCATGCTTTTCGGACGCGAAAATGCGGTCGAGCTCCGGCGAGAGAGTTTCGCCTGCCAGATTCTTTCGTGCTTCCGTATAAAGGTCTTTAGGATCGGTCTCAATGTCGATCATCCCTTCGTTGAACGGGATCCGCCTGTAGTCGAATCTGTTGAGCTCGGAAATGCCGAAATGATCGAGCACAGTCAAATCATCGGAGATATAATCTTCACGGTCCGCCGAGCTGAGAAGCCCCCGCAGGCTTTGATAGGTTATTTCATACGATGAAATGTATTCCGCCTCAATTCCGGCAGAGGCAAAATAATCGGTGGCGAGCTTGCCTATATCGAGCCTGTCTTTAGTGATCGCTCCGCAAACGACCTCGTCTTCGGAAATGCCCGAAACGAACGGAAACGCATCGTCCTTTCGGCTCTCTGCATACTGGTCCGTTTTAACTTTTATCATCGCCGCCTTCGCGCGCCTCGCCTGCCTTGCGTCCATAGGATCAGAGACCTGCGGAGCTTCTTTTAGCTTTCCAGTGAACTGATAGAAGAGCATAACCATAACTCCTTCCATTGATGTACTATAAAGATACCATAATCCATGCGTCAAAAACGGGGCATAGCAAAAGAGCCGCCTCACTCCGCGGCTCTGTGCGCCTTACAAAGGCATCGCCTTATAAAAGGTCAAGATCATACATTTTTACCCAAACCGCTCTGTATGCCGCTATGACATTGCGAACGCAGGTATGCCTCGGAATCAGATATGAGAGCTTATCCATTGACTCAATGTACCACCCGGGGATATCTTTATCATGCAGATCGGACTTGTACTGCTCTATTTTTGCGTTGTTTTTGTATTTCCATCTTCCTTTTCGAACGCTGTCGGTAATCTTATACGCGTCTTCCGGAGGGAACCCCGCTTGTATCATACGGGAATAAACATCATCACGGCAGGTAATGATCTCGTTGAGTGTCGCAATGTCGTCGCGGAGCAGCTCTTTTCCGTTATCCTCCCATGCGCCTTCAGCAAGCGCAAGCCCGCAGATCCTGATCCAATTTCTGAAGCATGAAGGTGGGATAGCCGCCGTAACAGCAGCGAGTTGATATTTACTGATGGACAGCACGCGATCGAGCTCCGACTCAATACACGGCAGTATCTTTTTCATTCCCTCATCCCCGCAAAGCGGTATCTCGCGCATATCGATGCCTGTCCGGAGCCGGAACTCTTTTGCTTTTTCCGCTTCTCCGTTCGTCTTCAGCATGATCCTGGTCATTATCGGCGTGTTAAAATCGCAAATATGCGTCCGCAAATCAAAAAATGCCCGGATTACCGCATCAAACTGCTCTTCAAATCTCCTGCAGACCTCTTTGCGGCAGCTGCCGTCGATCACGACTTCCGCGAATGGACCCATTCGGTCACGGGCAAAAGGAAAATCAAGTTGTAGGTCGAAGCCGCTTCTGTTGAGGGTGGTGCCGCACTCCAGGCATATTCTTTTCGGAAGATCGGGAGCGCATTTCACTCTTCCGTTATCGACAAACTCGACTCGCTTGCAGCGTGGACACAGATAATGAGCCGGAAGCGGATCCGCTTCTGTCAAGCCGGTAAGGTACGCGATAAGTGAGGATTCGACGATCCCTTTGATACTGAAGTAACAACCGTTTTCACGGCTTATGTCCGCGATCACGGTCAGGGCTTCAAACAGAAGCAACAAGTATTTATCCTGAAGGACCGCCCACTCAACGGCAAGACGGTCTGCAACCTGCTTGGGGATGCTGTTTCCGTAAAGCTTGCCGCAGCGCTTTTCGACCGCCAAACGAAATTTGGCCTCGAAAGACTCATCGTAATGATCCGTATAAGTATTCATCGCTACATCCTCCAGCGTCAATTGTTAATCATGTTATTGATCTCCTCCGCCGTCATCCCGTCTTTTCCAAGCGTGCGCATTTCAAACAAGCCTAAGTTGTTATAACTATCGCGCATATAACTCTGCACGTCCAGGAGCAGCTTCTGATCCTCATCAAGCTCTCCTTCGTACTTTTCAAGGCGGTAGAGCGGCGAAAGAAGCGGACGATAACTGCCCCAACCATGCTTATGCTTGAGCGCGGAATTCCGCCATAAGCCTTTCTCATCAAGATGCAGCATGCGCACGCCGCAGCAGTCAGTGTTGTCTACCTCAAGCAGGAGAACGTGCTTTTGGGGCGCGAACGGGCGGCAGTCGAGCGTGACTATATCGCCCGCCTTGAGCGGGATCGGAAAATCGGGATCGGTTCGGCCCGACGAAAAGCGGCGGTCGATATGAGGAAGCGGTCCGTTCCCGTCGAAGCTGTTTATATCGAAATACATGATCTCATCGCCGATCAGATAATATCGATAAGGTGTGATCATCCTTCCGTCTTTTTGCGGCTCGCATTTTTCCATCTCATACCATTCTAGATCGTCTTCGTCGGGTTCCGTATCAACGCCGTTCAGAGCATATATGTCGTTATTATCCCGAATGCTCGCGAAAACCGCGTCCAGGCTCGTGCACGGAGATGACGGCGAATAACAGGCTATCCCGCCGCCCACATACGAATCCCGGACGTCATAATCATAACCGGCGTAATTCAGAAGCAGTATCCCTCCGCCGCCGCAGTCGAGCGCGGCAAGAGCCTTTTTCATCTTCCTCAGGCAGTATTCGAAGGAACAGTTCCGCTCAGGCTTTTGTTTTTTCAGATCAGTAGATAAGCGACAGGCTTATTATCGTTGCTCACGACGCCTTTCTTTGATGCGGCGAATAAGGGCTTTGATTTGATACCGCACGCCGATGATCTGATAATCCGGCATGTTTATGACTCTTTTCATATATGCGTCAAAGTTTTCCGGGGAAAAAGCCATGCTTCCGTCCTCATTGCTTTTCTTGCCCAAGCCTTCGCTCAGGCGATCGAATTCGCGATCCCATTTACGCTCCGTAATGAACTTCTTCTTACTCATATTTCAACCTCCATGTTCCCGTGATATTGTTTTCCCTGTTCTCCGAAAGCTTGAAGCCTACCGCGTCGGACATAAATCCAGCCTTTTTCAGCATCTCTGCGGCGGGGCCGTTCTCCCAAAGCGTTTCCGCTATAACGCGGTCGTGCCGCGTTCCGGTCAGCACACCGGATAGATAGGCCTTTATGAAAGCCCCGACCTCTTCCGCACAGTAATGCCTGTGGCGATACTCCCTGAAGACGTAGAACTCGAGGTTGTCCTCTTCCTCATAAACGCCGATATAGCCGACGGTCTCGCCGGTATCCCTGAGCGCGATCGAACGATAAAGCACCCCAATCGTTGGCTCTTTAATGAACTCGATAAGCCGCTCATCCGGCTCAATGCCGTACTGAACGAACAGCTCGTCGGCTTCCGTGACATGAACGACATATTCCGCCCAATCTGCGGCCGTCATTTCATGAAGTATCAGTCTCTCGGTTTTGATATCGTTCTGCATTCCATACTCTCCTTACCATTTGCAAACATAATAGCAGAAACCATGGTGCAATTTCGGGACATAAGAAAAGCCCGAAGCATCTGCTCCAGGCAGTGGGTAATAATCGATTATTCTTTCGATACCTCTTTCAACCTTTCCCATATCTTGACCATGGCGAGAGTATCGAGCTCGCAGTATTTGAGGAGGTTCCTGCGTGTGCGTTCAAGCTCTTCGGGCTCCATATGCTCCATCGCGGGGAAGGCGTTCATGGCCTCGCTGCCGTTGTGGATATCCTCGAGATTGTGATAATTTAGCTCGGGATCGTCGGGGAACAGCGCGGGCAGCACGCTCTTTATCGAGAAGCTTTTGCCCATCGCGGGGTTATAGTACCAGCCGGACTTGAAAGGATCGAGCAGATCGACGATATTTTCGCGGATGCTCATCAGATGCTCCGCAAGGTCGGGGAAGAGCTCCGCAAGATATTTAAGCCGTCCGCACTCGAACGATTTGTTATACGCGGTGACGCATGCGTCCTTCGGGATATCGCGGCAGAGGGCCTCCGCGATGGCTCTTCGCGGATCGGTGCCCGCCTCCGCAAGGAACTCCCGATGATGAAGCTCCCCGCCCTCGCGCTCGATATAGTGCAGGGAATACTGGAAGGGGATCTGCTCGTAGGGTTTCGAGCCGATATAACGCGGCACGGCGTACTGGACCGTCTCGAAATCAAGGAAATACAGCGGATATTTCAGCGTGGAAACGAACTTCCGGATCTCCTCGACAATGACGACGTCTCCGCGGTGATGCAATGTGCAGTCGATCTGGCGGAGCTGGATGGGGTTATGATAGAATTTAGACTTCCAGAGCTCTTCAAAGGACACCGCACCGGCATAATAGCGGCTCAGCTTCTTATCAAAATGCATGTTGATAAGATCGAACACGTTAGGTTTCGGCAGTTCCCGCGTGCAGTAAGCCCAATAGGAGCAGACATACGGCTTATGGCAGGCCATGGAAAGATCGATGGGCGGCTCGGCGGGCTTATTAAGATACCGCTCGGCGATAAGGAGCAGTTCTTCAACCTCCCGGCTCTTCTCGGCGGCGGCCTCCGAAACGTCGGCAACACGGAAGAATTCATCCAGCTTCAGCTCGCCGTCGAACACGTACCCGTTGTTTATGACGACAAGATAAGTGCCGGTCACGTTGACTCCGCAGTGCTCCAGCATGTACTTCTGAAACGCGACATCTGCGGCATAGATCTCCCGCTCACTGTGAGTGGAGCTCTTGACCTCGTATATCGCCCAGCCGCCGTTCTCCTTTTTGAGGATATCGACGGCGCAGTAGAGCCCATTATACGAGAACGACGCCTCGCAGATGATCGGCGTGCCGCGGTCCATCTCGGCTTTGGTCGCTTCGATCATCCTTTTAAGGTTGAGCTTTTCGCCGTCGTACGCGGTCACTTCGACGAAATCACCGAAAAGTCCCATGGCAAGGTCGCCGACCTCGCTGCCCGTTTTCATTATGGCAAGGGTCGCTTCATCTATGATCTGCAGCTCCGGCTTATACTTCTTAAGCCAGGCGAGCTTCGGACACTGCCACAGCGCGCAGTATTTGGATTTGGAGAGATGCAATGCGTTCATACCGTTACCTCTTTTTCGTATAGAATCTGTCACTCGATTTGAAGTTGTAAATCGGGCGTATCTGCTTTTCGATACGAACTGTATCGCCGATGGCGTCGATTATCGTCTGCGGGTCCTTATACGCCATGGGGCATTCGTCGAGGGTGTCCTGTCCCACCGATGTGGTGTAGATGCCTTCCATGCTCTTCTTGAAGGCGGAAAGGGTGAAGCTGTTCTCCGCCTGAGTGCGGCTGAAAAGCCGTCCCGCGCCGTGGGGAGCGCTCTGGTTCCAGTCGTCGTTGCCGAGTCCTGTGCAGATGAGCGCGCCGTCGCGCATGTTGAGGGGGATGAGCAGCCGCTCGCCCTCGCGCGCCGAGACCGCGCCCTTCCTCAAGATCATGTGCTCCATGTCGATATAGTTGTGGATGGTCGTGAAGAAATCCGCCTCATGGAGCTTCATCGCGTCGAGTATGCAATCCTTGATGATCCGGCGGTTCAGCGCCGCGAAGCGCTGCATCAGCGCCATATCGTGAAGGTAATCGTCGCGGTCGGAGCCCGTGAGATACGCAAGCTCAAAGGGGATCTCGGTCTGCTTCCTGCCGCCGAGGTTTGAATACGCCTTGTTCTGGTAATGCTCCGCGACCTGCAGGCCGAGATTGCGGCTGCCGGTGTGGATGACGAGATAGAGGTTCTCCTCGTCGTCGCGGTCGATCTCGATGAAATGGTTGCCGCCGCCGAGCGTGCCGAGGCTCTCCTTTGCCCTTCGGGTATCGACCTTTTTGATGCAGATAAGCTCGTCAATGTCGATGCGCCCGTGGCTGCGGTGGGGACGCTCCCTGACGTCGCGCCCGTGGGGGATGTTCTTCCTGATGAACGAATCGAGCTCGGGGAGGTTTATGCGCTTCTCGAAAAGCCGGACTACGTCCATGCCGCAGCCGATATCGACGCCCACGAGATTGGGCACGACGAAATCGCCGACGGTCATTGTCGTGCCGATGGTGCAGCCCTTGCCCGTGTGAACATCCGGCATAATCCTGATTTTCGATCCCGCGGCGAACTGCTGATCGCATAGCGCACGGATCTGCCCCTCCGCAGAGGGCTCGATGACGTCGGTGTAAACTTTTGCGGCGGCGTAGATGCCGGGGATGGTGATCATTTGATGAGTACCTGTTAGTTGTGTAATGCTATGTTACTTCTTTATAGCAAGTTCATAAGGTACAGAAGAAAAAGATAGAATCCCCAAATCTTTGCAATAATCTCTCCAATACTTCTGGATTGCTTTTGCGTATGTCCAAATGAAAATATCTATTTCTTTGTATGGTATTTCATCTAAGGAGTATTCGTCAACAAAAGACTTATATGCCTTTTTAAATTTGCAGTAGTCACTCCACTCAGTTTTGTTTACTGGTTTTTTCCTTTTCTTCAAATAATAATAGAGAAGCGTACATACATTGCTATCTATTATTGGATAATCGGACGGACATTCTTTCTTCTTAACAAAACTATAAACCTTTGTCGCAAATGAGTAAGTGTATTTCCCCGTTTGCTGGTAACATAACTTTACAAAGCTATCAAAAGTCATCTCTTCACTAGTTGCAAGTTTGTTTGCTAATGCTATGATTTCACTTTCTTTCAGTCGAGTATTATAAACTCGGTTTAGATTTATCAGGGCATCAGTATAGTTCCCTATATTAAACAGTTCTGATATACATTCATCTTCCTTTTTGAAATTATCAAACTCTCTCTTTTTGATGTAGTTACGTATATCTACTTGCACTCCTTTAAATAATTCAGTATTCCATTGTGGGGTCAAATTACCGTAGCCCCAAAAAGAGCAATACTGCTTTACCAACCGTGATGTCGGCTCAACGAGCTCAAAATGCATTTTCTTTCCCTCCTTAAATGTCCTTGTAAGCCTCGACCGTTCTCTCGGCCGTTTCCTTAACCTTCTTCGCCAGAAACTCCGGCTCAAGGAGGACAACGTCGGGTGCAAAGCTGCGTGCGAACTGCAGCATCGACATTTCGTTCACCGTGGCGGTGACGGTCACGGTATCGTCAGTCTCGTCCGAGAACCTGACCTCCTTGCCGAACATATCGATAACGTCTGAGATCATGGGCTTTACTATGCGGAACTTCGCGCGAACGTTCTCGCTCGAAAACATATAGATATGCTCGCGCATGTATTTGGCGAGGTCGAGGCGCCGCTCCTTCGCCCAGGGCAGGCTCTCGAAGGGCTTGGCGGGCTCGTCCAGTTTTTCCACCTTCGTAATGCGGTCGACGCGGTAATTGGAGATATCATCGTACTTATCGTAATTGCAGATAAGATAGTACTTGCCCTCCTTCGCCGCCATCTGATAGGGGTTCACGACGTATTCCCGCACGCTGCCGTCCTCGCGAAGCCTCGGATGCAGCTTCTTATCGACGCCGTATTCGAGGTACTGAAAGCTCACCTTGCGGCCTTCGTATATCGCCTCGCCGAGCAGTTCGATATTGAGGAAGAGCTGCGGGTTCTCCGGCAGATTGTCCGGCACGGTGAGCACGTGCTTCATGTGCGAGCGGAAGTATTTACTTGAAAGACTTTCGAGCTTTTCCGCGAGCTCCTTTCGCTGCGAATGCGGTATGTGCCCCGAGAACAGCACGCTGTCGATCAGCATACGGAGCTCCGCGTCCGAGAAATCCCGCACGAGGTAGATATCCGTAATGAGAGGCTGCTCCTCCTTTTCTCCGGTCTCGCCGTTCGGCATCATGCGTTTCTTTTCGGGAGAAGCGGGTTTGATCTCATACCCGGCGTCTATAAGAAAGTCGATGTTGCGGCGCACCGCCTTGCGGTCCACTTCCATGCCGTACTCGTCCTTAAGATATTTGATTATCTCCTTCTGCGAGATCGGGTGAGCCGCGTCGGAATGCCCTTGCAGTATCCTCAGTATGTTTATCGTGATCAGTTTTTTGGCGTACATTTTCCCACCTCCCGCGGATATTATATCATTTTCGGCTTTATTATACAACGGGGCATGGAACATTTTTGACGCATCAAAAATGATAGTATTCATTCCGGAAGGTGAAGATAGCGGCAACTTATCTGAAAAGCATAGAAGTTGAAACGATGACGAGGGCATATCTTAAGAACAAAGACGACAAGGTGCAAAGAACCTTGGGGAAAGCCGGCAAAAGCGGCGTGCTTGATCTGAGACATCCTGAGATGAGGGACGCAAAGATCGACCGAATACCGGAAGGTTTGGAAGAATTGATAATCGATTCGAGCTATACTCATGATGTTTCGTTCATCAGCAGGGTCAGTGGCCTTAAGCGTCTGAAAGTCTATAACCATACTGATGATTTCTCGTTCCTGAAAGGAATGGACTCGCTGACGGAACTGTCTCTTCATAACACGGGTTTCAATGATATGTCCGTGATCCGTGGCCTGCCTTTGGAAAAGCTTTATCTTGATGAAACATCCGTGGATCATCCGGATCTTGTTTATGAAATGCCCTCCTTGAAAGAACTGTGGCTTACAAGAAGCCTCGCGAACACGATCGACATAAAACTGCCGAGAGAAAGGAATCCCCAAATCATTGTTGACGTGATAAGCGGAGGGAATATAAGAACATATCTGAGAAAAGCTGAGGAGCCGAAAGGTTAGGCATAATCATCCCGGAGCATTCGGGAGTTTCCGCCTATATCGGATTCAGCGCGATCGGAACCGAAGCCGGAAGCTTTTGAATGGTTTTGGCTCAATGGACATAAAAATACAGCAAAAAACAGGATGGGATGAATTAAGCCCATCCTTTGTTGTATTCTGTTTTTAGAAAGGAGGTGCGGCTATGAATAACTACAAGGTCGTCGTCTACGTCAACGGCAGAAGGAGCGAACTGACCGTTTCCGCCCGGATCATGTCCGACGCGAAGGAGATCGTCAAGGCGCAGTTTGCCGACGCAAAGCTGAGCTTCGGTACTGTAACCAAGCTGTAACTGTAATTGACTGAACCACACAAAAACGGCAGGTCTGTGCTATGCGCCAAGATCTGCCGTTCTCGTTTCTTATATTGGAAATATCATTCACCGTAAAACACTTCAAGATCGTCCAGCCGCAGCAATGCGGGCGGAAAGCCTTGTGAGCAACCGACATCTATATCGATCCACGTGCGCGTCTTTATCACCTTGCCGCGGTGCTCGTCGCTTAAATACAGCGTGGGCGTGTGGCCGAAAACGGTGATGATATCGTCGAAGTATTCGGTTTCCATGGTCGGCCTCGCCCAAAGCAGATCGGAAGGCGCGTAATCCGAGAGCTTCTTCTCCTTATCGAAACCTTCGAACCCGGCGTGGACGAGCAGGAAGTCCCGCCCGTTCACCGTCAGCGCGGCTATATGAGGCGAGTTATTCAAATAATCGAATACTTCTTTTACCGCGCCCGGATCTTCTTCCGACAGATCGCGCAGATGTTCAAGCGTCACTCCGCCGCCGTTCAGCATCCAGCAGCTGTATTCAGAGAGACTTTCGAAATACTCTATACCGAGTGCCTTGCCAGCCTCGGTGCGCTCTTCTATGACCAAGCGGCTTTTCAGCAGCATGTCCTCGTGATTGCCGAGAATGAATCCAAAATTCGGCTGTGCCATGATATAGCGAAGCAACGAAACGCCGCCGTCGCCGTTGCGGTCGATGACGTCACCGAGTATGTACAGCGTGTCCGTATCGGAGAAGTTTGCCTTGTCAAGCAGGGCTTTGAACTTGTCGACGGGATAGCCGTGAAGGTCGGAGATGGTGTAAGTTTTCATAATTAATGGTGCTCTTTAGTTTTATTATGGAAGCAAATCACTTTTTCAACATCCATATCATTATGGTCAACGTGAGCTTTGGGATGATAATAGGATACTATGGTCTTTTCATATTTTCTCCAAACACGAAAGATTTTATTATATTTCTCTAAAGCGATGCCTTCATAACATGTTTTTATACATTTACTCGGACCCATGCCAACGATTGCTTCAAAAGCCCCGCATACAGTGACCACGTACTCGCACTGTATGTTTTTTATTATTTGAATGCGGTTCATCGCAATACTCCCGTATTTTTCTTTATCTGATGCAGATAATTGGCAAAGGGGAAAATCATCCGCTTGCTTTGAAATCTTCTTCATTTCCTTTAGTGTTTTTTATAGCGTTCACCTTCTGTTCCTAACCCTGAAAAAGGATAAATGTTTATATATGCACATTTGGACAGTGCCTCCTTTAAATAGGCTTTGGTAAATTCGGACTTTTCACCCTGATCCGGATTCAAAAGCCTTATTGCTATAGTTCCGAGTACATTTATATATGCATCGCTTAGCTCCACATCGTCTGGGCCAATAACTCTTTTCATCCAAAACTCTTTTGAAAGCGTTTCATATCCTCCTGTGTTCGGTTCCTTCAGCACAAACAGAATTTCGCAGTCCTCTGGATTACCCAAATATCCCTCTATCGCGCCTTTTTTCCTTTCCGGCCTATAGAACAGTTTTTCAACGTCACTCACTTTTTCTTTCTCCATATTTTTGTCCTTTGTTGTCCGTTTTTACTTCCTCTCTCACCTTCATCAACAGCTTCCCGAGCTTATTCTGCCCCTCGCCGCGGCAGACGCCCCAATAGCGGTCCCAATGGTTGTTGCCCTCGATGAGCTCCGCGTCCCCGGTGGCGATGAGCTTATCCCGAAGCCCGGGATCGGAGAACTTGGAAATAAGCAGCTCATACATGATCCCCTCCTTCACTTCCTCCCTGTCGGGGCGGAGCACGGTCTTCTTGCCCATCCTCTTGGCGGTGACGGGCGAACCGACGGCGGCGACGCTCCTGCGATACTCCGGATCGGGATTCTTGGCCGCCTGGAAGGCGTGTTCAACGGAATGGTACGTCATCCCCTCGAATTCGACTTTGCACTTGTGAAAATTGGAAAGGAAACTGTATTCTCCCCCGAACGAATCTATGACCTGCATGACGTTTTCCTCCATATCAACAGTATAAGTTCGGGCGGGCGCACTGTCAACCGCCCCTATTATAAATAGCATATCATGTGCGCCGATTTTGACCCATGCTATGTGCTATTATTATTTCGCAAGCAAAATAGCGCGGAGGACGAACATGGACCTTTTCGGGCAGCTCAATGAAAAACAACTTGAGGCCGTAAAAGAAACCGAGGGATACGTGCGCGTGATAGCCGGCGCGGGAAGCGAAAAAACGAAGCTTCTCGTCAGCCGCTGCGCGTATCTTGTAAAAGAGTACGGTATCGATTCGGCAAACATTCTTTGCGTTACCTTTACCAACAAAGCCGCCGGAGAGATGCGAAGGCGCATACGCGAGCTTATCGGGGCGAAATACGATACCGGGCTGATCTGCACGTATCACGGGTTCTGCGCGAGGCTCCTGCGGGAGGATCCCCATAAGCTGTTTTTCTCGAAGGGTTTTCAGGTAATCGACGTTTCCCAGCAGAAAGCGCTGCTTGCGGAGATCTATCAGAAATTCGAGCTGAAGCTCGATCACGCGAGCTTTGAGGTCATACTGAAAAAGATCAGCCTGTTCAAATCAAAGACCGACTACGTCCCGCGATTCTGCAGTCCCGAACCCTGCGGCATTCTTTATACAGCATGATATCTACAAAGCTCTAAACGGTGACGGTTGGGCGGATGCACTCTTCACGTCCGCCATGGAACTGCCCATAGTATGATATAGTATGATGCGGAAAAACCGCAGAAAGGATAAAACAATGACCGTAAAAACAAAACTCTGGCTCAAAGCCGCAGGCATCCGTGCCGTTAAAACAATCGCTCAGACTGCCGTTGCAACTATCGGCACGTCCGCTGTACTCGGTGATGTTAATTGGATTGCAGTAGCATCTGCTTCCGTGCTTGCCGGTATCCTCTCTCTGCTCACCAGCGTTGCAGGCCTGCCGGAGATCCAGCAAACAGAGGACTAAGTTTCACCCCGTGCCCGCAAAGTGTTAAGCATTGCAATTTGCGAGTGCATTTTTTATTTTTAGCTTTATACATTTGATTAAATATATTTGCGTTTTAAAACAGGATTACGGGTTCAGAAGATTCCTCACCCGAGGGAAGACCAACAACGAAACCCGCCCACCGAGAAAATCGGCTTTCGACTGTCGAAACAGGAGATCAAAGATATTGAAAAATGCGCGGCCGCTATGGGAACGCAGCGCGTGAACGCTGTAACCGAAGGCATTCGATTGCTGAAAAAAGAATTGGGCTTGGAGCAAGCCAAAGAAAAGCGGCTGTTGCTTGATGCAACAGCCGTGAACTTTATCTCCCAAACACCAACCCGAACGTTTCTTTGATGAAAAACACCTGCGGTTCGTATTTGAGCTGCTTTGGTGGAGCATGAGGCGCAGCGTCCGAACACCTCACCCGCCTCAGCGGCTTGAAGCATCTTCAGTGTGACAACGCTTTTGTTTCCGCTGAAATTGAACGTCAGCTTCACGCAGTCGTCGAACACAAACACCGAATTCACAAAGGTCTGAATCAGCCGCTTTTGTACCTCCCTGTCGGTGCGGTCCGCGTTGCGCAAGTCATACAGGTAGAAGGCTATGTGTTCCCGCTGTAGGTGGAAGCCCCTTGCAAGCTCCCGGTCAGCTATGGCTGCCTTCAGCTCTGCCTTCTGTGTCGTCAGCTCATCCATGCGGGACTTCGTTTCATCGGTCAGAATACCGGCCTCTATGGCCCGGATTAGGTTTTTGATTGCAAGGTCCGTCTGTTCAAGCTGCCGCGTGAGGTTGCGCAGCTCTTCTTGACTGTTATCCTGTGCAAGATAATATTGCCACGTGTTTTCTATGATGAAGTCCAGCAGCTCCGTGTCGGCCAGCAGGTCACACGTGGCCTTGATTACAAGATCCTCAACGTCGGCCTGCCGGACGGCCTTTTTGTCGCAGGTCTTGAAGCGCTTTTTGTGGGAACAGATGTAGTAGTTATGCCGTGCGCCGGTTTTGCTTGTGCCGCTCTCCCCGAACATAGGAGCGCCGCACTTCCCGCAGAAGGCCTTGTCGGCAAGCAGGTAGTCCGCTCTTGCCCACGTTTTGGCAGGAGCGCGTTTATTGACCTTCAGCATTTCCTGCACCTTGTAGAAAAGCTCATCGTCAATCAGACGCGGGACGCCGCCTTCAATGTGCTTCCCGTGATTGTTGTAGATCCCGATATACTTTTCATTCTTCAGGATCGTGTGAAGGCTGTTGTGGGTGAATTTACCGCCGCGCAGTGTCCGAAGGCCCAGTTCATTGAGCTTTGCCACAATCTCCGTGACGGTGGCCCCGTCAGCGTACATTTTGAAGATCAGCCGGACGGTGGGTGCGGTATCTTCGTCAATCTCAAATTTCTTGTCAGGCCCCGTCTTGTAGCCCAGCGGGCGGTTGCCGCCAGTGACTTGGCACTTCTCCGCGCTCTCCGCAATGCCGCGCCGGATATTCTGTGAGAGCTGCAAGCTGTAGTATTCAGCGAAGCCCTCAAGCACGCTTTCCAGAATGACGCCTTCGGGTGTATTGGGTATCGTTTCTGCAACGTACTCCACCCGGACGCCGTTCTTCCGGCATTTCATCTTGTTTATGGCTATCTCTTCACGGTTGCGCCCGAAGCGGTCAACCTTCCAGAGTATAATCACGTTGAATTGCTTTTTCGCCGTGTCCTTCAGCATACGCTGAAATTCCTCACGGTTATCTGTCCGGCCTGACTTCGCCCGGTCCACGTACTCATGCACGATGGTATAGCCGTGGGCGGCTGCATACTTCTGAGCTTCGGCAAGCTGCCCCTCAATGGACTGCTCACCCTGACTGTGGCTTGAGTACCGGGCATATACGGCGGCCAGATCGCCTTCCTTGCCCTTCTGAGGCACGTTCCACTTAATATCTACTGACATACCCCTGTCACCCGTTCACCCCTTCTGCGCCCAGAGAATAGGCCTTGTCGGTCCATTCATAAATGCTGGTCTGCTTTTCTGCTGCGAGGCCGTAGAGCTTCAGGCGGTCCATGATTTGGGACGCGGTGGAGAAGCTACACACGCAGGACCTTTGCACTTCCGCTGCGCTCAGCTTAGTCATACCGGCAAGCGTCTGAGCGTATTGATCCACATACACGCCCAGATCCAGCGGCAGATACGGCTTCAGCGCGGCAGCGCTGACAGTGTGTGCCGGAGCGGGTGCAGCTTCCACCTTTTGCGCGGCTCTGATTGGGGCCGCGCTTTTTTGCTTTACGGGCTTGTTCTTTTTCACTCTCATACCTGTTACTCCCGGAAGTAGTACGACGCCATTTTCTGCGGCCAGCTTTTCAGCGGCTGCGGTGAAGGTGTTATTCGTCACGACCATAGCGGCGTTGCACCCGTAGTGGGCCTTCGCTGCGGTGACTTCTTGGACGGCGGCTACACCGACGGGCGAGGAATAATACGTGCACTGGACGGCGTACTTCTTCGTACCCTTCTTCGCTATTACATCGGCCCCGTAGTCCCCGGAGGCCTGCGTAACGCTGACGCCGTGGTATCCGCGCCGCCGGAGGTATTCAGCTACCCGGTATTCATAGTCATGCCCGTCAACGGACGGTTTACTTGAGCGGGCCAGCGTGAAGGGCAGCTTCACCAGCTCCCATAGAAACGTAAACAGCCCTGCGAGAATTGCCCATGCAAGCCGGAACACCAGCATGAAGGGCAGCGCTATCAATTTGAGTGCCTTCTTCACGGCCTCACCTCCTAAACCGAATACAGATTGCCGTACTTATACAGGCTCACGGCCTTGCGCATCAGATCTTCTGTGACATTGAAAAACTCCGCAAGCTCCCACAGCTCAGTGTATCCCTTCTCTACGGCGTGTTCAAGCTCATCCTCTGTGATGAGCTTTTTTATTGCCCACCGGTCAGCGCGGTTTTCGTGGCGCTGCCGACTGTCACAGGGAGAATAGACGTTGTAGAAAGATCCTGTCATGCAATGGCCCAGCTCATGGGCAAGTTTGGTCTTTTCGTCTGCGCTGGAAGTTACCTTGTGAGGATCAAGAGCAACATAACACTGCCCGTCTGTATCCATCGTTGACAGAGCTTCCCTTTTGTTGAGGGAGAACGCAGCGACGGTGACGCCTTCCTGATCGGCATAGTTATACAGCTCATTGATTGTTGTCATTGATCCTTCTTTCTCTCCTTTATGAAGGCCGCGAAGCGTCTAACGTCCTCTACGTCCTTTTCGTCAATATCCTCTGTGTCGCCCCACAGGGCAAATATTAGCTCCGCGTCCTTTGCGGAGAAACGGCCCAGCTTCCCGCTACGGCGGGCGGCCTCCCGCTGCGCGTCGCGTTCTGCGGCAAGCATCATGGCACGGGCCTTCTTTATATCGCCGTTGGCGGCCTCAACGTAGGCAAGCGGGATCTCTGCCAGAGCGTCACCGTCCGTGTCGTAGTCTATCGGATCGTCGGTGCGGCCCAGCAGATAGTCCACGGAAACGCCGAAGAAGTCAGCGATTTTGGCGGCGGTGTATGAATCCGGCTTTGCGTCCATACCGGCCTGATATTGCTTCTTCCAGTAGGAAACGCTGCCCTTGCTGAAGCCTATCTCTTGACTTGCCTTTGTGGGTGTTATGCCCTTTTCTTCGCAGAGCTTTTTGAATCTCTCATAGAACATGGTGAGCCTCCAAAAAAATAAATTCAAATATTTGCTCCAAACCCCTTGACAAGTCCAAATGATTGCTCTATAATAACCCACGTAAGAGCAAATATTTGAACAGGGTGCAAGAAGCTGAACCCTCCGAAGATCGGAGCGTCGGCGTGTGTGGTATTGGGTAGCATCAATATCATAGCACATAAGTACAAATATTTCAACTCTTTCCGGAAAAATATTTGAACGGAGGTGAAACGTTTTGATTTTGGACTGGACCGCTGAAGTGGCCGGACGTATGCACGCGGCAAGAGTGACCGGGCTTGAGCTTGCGAAAGAAGCGGGCGTTTCCAATTCGTATCTGTCCGCAGTCTTACACAAGAAGAAGGGCAATGAGCAGACCCGGCAGCGCATCATCTGCGCGTTGGAACGCCTTGAGCAGCGGCAGGCAGACGCAAACGTAGTAAACCAGTGAAGGAGGTAAGCATCTATGGCCCACCTTATTGAGTGTGAGCAGATCCCGAAAATTCAACTTGATATTCTGAGCCGTACACTGCTTGCAGCTATGGAGCGCTTCTATTCTGACCCGGACAATCAGCGCCGGTACGAAGAATGGCTGCGCGGAGAGGAAGGGCAAGCCTACGTCAAGCGCACGGCGCAGACGGCAGCGCAGCCCGTGTAACTACGTGTCTGTGTGGTCTTGGACGTACTCAAGGCAACGTATTTCCTAATTTGAACAATGAACATCATGTGATTAAGGAGGCAATTTTATGTACGAAATCAAAGTTACGGTAGAAGTACCGGGCTTGCCTGAAGCGCTGACAGCGCTTGCGAGCGCCCTGAGCAAAGGACAGCCCGCAGCATTTTTCCCGCAGGACGCCGCCTCTACGGCAAACGCGGACAAGCCCGCTGAGGCCGCCCAGAAGGCGCAGGAAAACCCTACGGCCCCGGCAGTGACCTCTTCGACCTCTGCGAACGCAGAAGCTGTGTCGGCTGCCCAGACTGGCCCTGCGACGGCAGCATCATCCCCTTCTAAGGCCTACAGCCTTGACGATCTCAGCCGCGCGGGTGCGGCGCTGATAGATCAGGACAAAATGCCGCAGCTTCTTGAACTGCTCAAGAAGTACGGTGTGCAGGCCATTACTCAGCTCGACCCCGGCACTTATCCCGCCTTCGTGGAGGAAATGAAGGCTCTGGGCGCTAAGCTGTAAGGAGGTATCCGGTATGCCTACTCCGAATATACACGCTCTTCTGAGTGCGTCCAGCGCCCACCGCTGGCTTGCCTGTACGGCGGCCCCGCATTTTGAAGAGAATTTCCCGGACGGCACCAGCACCTATGCTGAAGAAGGCACACTTGCCCACGCCATCTGTGAGCTGTACGCCCGCAAGAAATTCACGATTATGACTACCCGGAAATTCAACGCTGAGCTGAAGAAGCTGCAAGCGCAGCCTCTGTATCAGGAAGAAATGCTCAGGACGGCTGAGGCCTACGTTGAATACCTGACGGAAAAGGCCATGAGCTACACGGCGACGCCGCACGTGGCAATGGAAGTCAGGGTGGACCTGACGGACTACATACCTGACGGCTTCGGGACCTGTGACTGCATCATGATAGGCGGCGACACGCTGCACATTACCGACTACAAACACGGCAAGGGCGTTCCCGTAAGTGCTGTGGACAACCCACAAATGCGGCTGTATGCACTGGGCGCTCTGAGGCTCTACGGGCCAATCTACGGCGACCTAATCAAACGGGTATCAATGGGTATCTGTCAGCCCCGCCTGTCACAGGAAGCCAGCGAGGACGCTCTCAGCGTGGACGAGCTGCTTGCATGGGGCGAGAGCATCAAGCCTATTGCACGCGAGGCCTACGACGGCCCCGGAACCTTCTGTCCCGGTGAGCATTGCAGGTTCTGCAAAGGTAAGGCTCAATGTGCCGCAAGAGCCGCGTTCTTCACCGGCTTTGAGGAATTTACGGACTGCGCTGCCGTGAACGACAGCCGCGAAATCGGGAAAAACCCATGCCTGTCGGTTGCAGAAGTCGGAGATTTGCTTATTCGCGCTGAAGGGCTTGTGCAGTGGTACAAGGACCTTCAGACTTATGCATCCGCTGTGCTGCTTGACGGCGGTGAAGTCCCGGGATGGAAACTGGTGGAGGGCCGCAGCAACCGCGCTTTCACGGATGCCGATGCCGCCGTCAAAAAGCTTATTGATGCCGGGTATGACGAGGCTTTGATTTACGACCGCAAGCCGAAGACTCTCTCGGAACTGGAAAAGTTGCTCGGCAAGAAGAGCTTCTCGGAATTGCTTTCCGGTTTCGTCACAAAGCCGAAGGGTAAGCCCACACTTGTGCCGGAAAGCGATTGCCGAGATGCATATTGCCCCGGTGCTGCCGAGTTTGAGGGTGTGTCCAATGGCTGAAATTATATGCCTCAACGACGGCGGCTTTGTAGTCAATTTGGGTGACACTAAAGAGTTCTTGGAACGTCTGCTGAGGGAAAAAGTTGGCGTGGACGCTGCATGGTGTTTTGCAGATTATGTGTCGGAGCTTACTGATGACCAAAGCGACCTGAGTGCCGAAAATGAGCGCCTTGAACGCGAGATCGACGGCTACAGAGCAATGTGCTTTGACGCTTGTGGAGCATTGAATACGATTCTCTCGTTACTCGCTGCCCCGCGGTTGGACAGAGAAAAGCTTCGGTTTGTCGCTCGAACAACACATGACGATATCATGTCGAATTTATGAAGGAGGTTTTGAATATGACCATTACACTCACCAGAGACGCGTTTAATGCAATCATGAGGACTTGCAAAGATGTGGCTAAAGGGAGCCACTACGTCGGACTCGACAGAGATACGCTGCGATTGATTTGCCGCGACTCCAGAGTCACGGCTGTAGCGCTAAACAATGCATCGATTGTGGAAGTTACAGTTCCGTGCGAGCAACCCAGTGACGACGGAGAGATGCTCGTTCCGGTTTTGAAGCTCGCCGGGAAAAATGAGCTGATAGTATCTATTTCCCACGAAAATGGGGTAACATCCGTTTTGACTGCCGAACGGGATGAAAAATATGAATTGGAACTTGAAGACACGCCTTTCAAGGGTGTTGAAGCGATTCTGCCAAAAAACGAACGTCCGATGCGCTCTGTATGTTTCGATCCGCATCGGCTGTGTCAGGCAATCACCGCAATGAAGGCAACCGGCACCAACAGTGTGCAGATTAGTTTTTACAAGGATTGGCAGACCGGAGTAGTTATTACCGCACCGCATGCGAAAGCGTGTGTTTTGCCGGTGCGGAGAGAAGATAACTTTTGAGCAAACACGTGACATTAAGTAACTTATGAATTTTATGGAGGAATTAAACCATGTATCAAAATGACCCTAAAAGAGTTCTTACCCCCGAATGCAGACTTTCATACTGCAACCTCGTGACCGCCCGTGCGCCGCAGAACGGCGTGGGCGACCCGAAGTTCAGTGTTACATTGCTGATTCCTAAGTCCAACCCTAACATCAAGCAGGAACTTGATGCAGCTATGAATGCCGCTGCTGAGGTCGGCATCAGCTCCAAGTGGAATGGTGTACGTCCTGCCCGCATTGAATCCGTCGTGCACGACGGCGACGGTGTGCGCCCATCCGGTGAGCCTTTTGGTGAGGAGTGCCGCGGCTGCTGGGTGGTTACGGCGTCTTCCAAGAACAAGCCCTATGTCTGCGGCGCGGACAACGTGAATTGCGAACTGGCCCCCACGGACATCTACAGCGGTATGTATGCCCGCGTGTCCATCAACTTCTACGCTTACAACTCCGCCGGCAAGCGCGGCGTCGGCTGCGGTCTGCGCGCCGTGATGAAGACCCGCGACGGCGAACCGCTCAGCAACTCTGTTGTTACTGCTGCTGAGTTCGCCGGTGTTGGCGGTGTTCAGGCGGCCCCAGTGCATGGTTATGCTGCCGGTCAGATCAACCCCATCACCGGTCAGCTCATGTAATAAACAGCAGCACCGGGCGGGCGGTTACACAATTGCTGCCTGCCCGGCAAGGACGCAAAGGAGGTAAAGATGCTCATTCATCTTGACTTTGAAACATATTCCGACGTCAGCATCAAAAAAGCCGGTGCGTTCCGGTACATTCAAAGCCCGACGTTTGAAATCCTTCTGTGCGCCTACAGTGTTGATGATGGACCTGTTCGCGTGCTCGACCTGACTGTTCCACAAGAACGCGATTACTTCAACACAGCGTTCAAAGACCTGATTTTCCGCAATGATAGCGTACTCATGGCCTACAATGCGGCCTTTGAGGCGGGGTGTATCGCTCGGCATTTCGGTGTCGATTTTACCCCTGCTTATGTGGCAAAGTTCCGTGACACTATGCTGCACGGCCTGTATGCCGGTTATCCCGCGGGCCTTGATGCGACGGGCCGGGCGCTGGGCATTCCGGAGGACAAACAGAAGCTGACCACCGGCAAGGCCCTGATCCGCTATTTCTGCGCCCCCTGCAAGCCCACTAAGGCGAACGGCGGCAGAACTCGAAACTACCCGCATCACGACCCCGAAAAATGGGAGCTATTCAAGGCTTACAACGGGCAAGACGTTGTTGCGGAAATGGAAATTGAACGCCGCTTGTCTGCGTTCCCTGTGCCGGATTTCGTTCAAAAGCAGTGGGAAACGGATCTCATTATCAACGCGCGCGGTGTTGCCGTTGACATGGACTTCGTTCACGGCGCTCTGGAAATGGGCGACACGGTACGCACGGAGCTGACGGACGAAGCCGTGAAGATTTCCGGCCTGTACAACCCGAACAGTGTACGGCAGCTCTCTCAGTGGCTGTCTGATGAAACCGGTGAGGACGTGAGCAACCTTCGCAAAGAAACGGTTGCGGAAATGCTGGCCCGTGACGACAACAGCGCGGAGGTCAACCGTATGCTTGAGATCCGGCAGGAGCTGGGCAAGACCTCTACGAAGAAGTATGACGCGATTGAGGAAGCCGTCTGTGCTGATGGACGGGTACGCGGGCTACTTCAATTCTACGGTGCCAACCGCACGGGCCGCTGGGCCGGACGGCTGGTGCAGGTGCAGAATCTGCCCCGGACCTACACAGAGCCGCTTGAGCTGGCCCGTGAGTTGGTGAAGGGACGGAAGCTGGACGCGCTGCGCGTGATCTACGGCTCCCCGAATGATACCCTGTCACAGCTTATCCGTACCGCCTTTGTGGCGGCTCCCGGTAACGTCCTGATTGACGCCGACTTCAGCGCGATTGAGGCCCGCGTTATTTCTTGGCTGGCCGGTGAGGAATGGAGGCTTGAGGTTTTCCGCACTCACGGCAAGATCTATGAGGCCTCTGCTTCTCAGATGTTCGGTGTGCCGCTGGAACGTATCAAGAAGGGCAACCCGGAATATGCGCTTCGGCAGCGCGGCAAGGTGGCTGAGCTTGCGCTTGGTTATCAGGGCGGCGTCGGTGCTATGCGCAACATGGACGTAGGCAACCTGCTTGCGGACCTCTCCGACGACGAAGTACAGGAGATCGTAAACCGCTGGCGCTCCACAAATCCGAAGATCAGGAATATGTGGTATGACTTTGACAGCGCGGCGGCTGAGGTGATCGTAAACGGCGGCACGGTCCGTGTTCGTGACTGTGTGCTGGCCCGTGAATATGACTGCCTGCGCGGTGCCACCTGTATGGCTATCACGCTGCCGTCTGGCCGGAAGCTCTACTACATAGATCCGGCTGTCGGTGAAAACCGCTGGGGCGGTAGCTCCCTGTCCTATATGGGCATGGATCAGACAACAAAGAAGTGGAAGCGCATTGAAACCTACGGCGGCAAGCTGGTAGAGAATTGCGTTCAGGCCATTGCCCGTGACTGTTTGGCACAGGCGATTGAATACCTTGAGGCAGCAGGGCTGCCGGTGGTTTTCCACGTTCACGACGAAGTAGTGATTGATGTTGCGCCCTTCGGCACGGACGCGGAAATGCTGGACAAGGTGGTAAGTATTATGACAAGGCCTATTCCGTGGGCGCAGGGCCTGCCACTGGGCGCTGACGGCTGGGTAGGACAATTCTTCAAGAAAGATTAAGAAGGCAATCTTTTATGGAAATCATCAAGAAAACTATCAAGCAGTCCTCTTGGGCTGAGCTGAAGGCGGCGGTTGAGGCCGGTACGCTGAATACCCTCATTCAGAGCGGTGACTTGATCCCGTTCAATCTCAAGACCGGTGAGGAAGTGGCGGTCAGAGCTACACGGGACGGCACCGGCAAGATGTTATTCGTGCTGGAAGATTGCATGGAGGACGAACACGCTATGAACAAGGAGCGCACCAACAAGGGCGGCTGGGACGCCTGCGACATGAGGAAGTACCTCAACAAGACCGTGCTTGTCCTGCTGCCGGACGACCTTCAGGCCGTCATTGCTCCTACCACTATCGTTCAGATCGTGGACGGTGAACGCGTGGAAAGCGTGGACAAGCTCTTCCTGCTGTCCAAAACTCAGGTGTTCGGCAAGGGCGGCTGGTCCGACGATGAACCGGAGGACACGCAGCTTGACTGCTTCCGTCGTGAGAAGGACTGCGTGAAAGAGTGTGCTAAGAATGGGACTTGGTTGTGGTGGCTGCGGTCGCCTGAGGCGTCCGGCTCGTCGTCTTTCGCCGGTGTGAACAACGGCGGTTACCGCGGCTACGACGACGCATCCAACCCCTACGGGGTGGCGTTCGGCTTCTCTTTAATCTGATCCCTCTTGAGATCCAGCCCCCGCGTGGGGCTTCACAAAGCCCATCAGGGCAAAAAGTATGGAGGTACACCTATGAACATTAGAAAAATCCTGAGAATGGCGCTGCTGGCTGCGGCTATCGTGTTTATCGTCGGCGCGGTTGTCGGCACCCTCGCTACGCCGATTGTCCTGTCCCTGCATTATTCGTGGTACTGGCTTTTCCTCTATGCCGGGTACCTGCTGCTGACCCTCTACGTGGTCCTGTACTGTATCCGCTACTGGCACGACGATGAAGGAGGTACCCATAAATGAGAATCATCAAGCCCCGCGTGGAATTTATCACGCCTATCAACGGTGACGTTATCCTGAAGCGACTTGAGCAGTGCGGGCGCGTCTGCTACAAGTCTGAGGGCCGGATCACTGAGAACAGCGCTCCGAAGTTTGTAGCCGGTATCATCAAGCACGGCCATGAAGCCGTGCTGGAACACTGCTCTTTTACAGTAAAATTTGTGTGCGATCGCGGTGTATCACACGAGATTGTCCGTCACCGCATGGCGTCCTACTGCCAAGAGAGTACCCGGTACTGCAACTACAGCAAGGGCGACTTCGGCAGCGAAATCATGGTCATAGAGCCGAGTTACCTTATCAAGGGTACGGCTGCCTATGACGCATGGAAGGCCGCCTGTGAGGCCACTGAGCAGGCCTACTTCGACCTTCTGAATTGGGGCTTGTCCCCGCAGGAAGCCCGCGCTGTGCTGCCGAACAGCCTGAAAACCGAAGTGGTTATGACGGCCAACATCAGAGAATGGCGGCACTTCCTGAAGCTGCGCTGCTCTAAGGCGGCCCACCCGCAGATGCGGGAGGTGGCTACACAGCTTCTGAAGGAGCTGCAAGAGAAGATCCCGGTCCTCTTTGACGATATTGATCCGGAGGGCTGAGGCATGGCTATTGAGCGCTTCGCTGACGCATACACACCCACCTGTGATATGTGCAGCGCTGAGCTGCCGGAAGAGTTCTCTTTTGAGGACGCGGTAGACAGCAAGAAACAGAACGGCTGGCGCTCCGTCCGGGATACCGGCGGTGACTGGTGGGACCTCTGCCCGGATTGCTACGCGAAACACGCAAACCGGCTTAGAGGCATCGGCCCTTCTGAGTTTGGAGGTATCACATGATCCTTGCTACAAGAATCGTTCTGCTGGTAGTCAGCACGTTCTTCTTCCTTGCGACCATGAGCGCAAGCACGGAGCGGCGCGGCTATCTGGATCTGACCGGCGCAGTAGCGGCAGCAATCCTGTTGCTACTGTCCTACCGGATCTGAAAAAGAGGTGTCTAACATGGATAAAAACGCTGAGAAAATCACAATCACCTACGACGACTGCTCTACAAAGGAGTTGAAAAAGGGGCTGGTCTTTCACATTGAGGGCAACCCTTCCGCTGAGATTATAACTGTCACGGCAGATATGGTTGCAATGTCAGGCAAGGACCTGTTCACCGTCGTAGAGGCCGCCGTTGAGCTGGGTGTAAAGCTCGGTATGTTCGGAGATACGGAGGCCGCTGACGATGAATAGAGCTGAGATTTTGGAGGCTGCCCGCGTCTGCGTCTGCGGTGATCGTGAACAGGACTACGGCAAGCCGGAGGACAACTTCTCTACTATCGGCCTTCTGTGGGGCGTCTATCTCCGCGCAGCTCACCCGGAGCTGGCAAAGGTGATGGGCGTCAACCGCATTGACGCAAAGGACGTGGCGGCCATGATGGCGCTGCTCAAGGTGGCCCGCATTGCTACTGGCTCAAGCCCTGACAGCTTCGTTGACCTTGCCGGTTACGCGGCCTGCGCCGGAGAGATTGCCGCAAAGAACACCGCAACCCCGCCGGACAATACCTGCGTCATGTGCGGCGCAATCATTCCCGAAGGGCGGCAGGTCTGCCCTGACTGTGAGGCGGGCCGCTGGCCCATGAAAGCTACATGACGCTGCAGAAGGACTGGACGGGAAACAGCCGGTCCACTCACGTTCGTTCTGGGCGCACGTAACTACGCCCAGAACGAACGTGAAAACAACGACTACTACGCAACGGAGCCGAAGGCGGCGCACCTTCTTATGGAGGTTGAGCAGTTTTCTCCTATGATTTGGGAATGTGCCTGCGGTGAAGGGCATCTTGCAAAGGAATTTGAGAAGGCCGGGTATCACGTCTATGCTACTGATCTGATTGATCGCGGCTACGGATACCAGCGGGACTTTCTGAAGTGCGAAGCCCCCCCCGTTGCAGGATTTGACATTATCACAAACCCACCGTACTCAAATGCTCAGGAATTCGTGGAACACGCGCTTGATATTTCTTCTGACGGCTGCAAGGTGGCTATGTTCCTCAAAATCCAATTCCTTGAGGGCAAGGCCCGCAGGGATCTTTTTGAGAAATACCCGCCTAAGACCGTCTATGTCAGCTCAAGCCGCCTGCGCTGTGCAATGAACGGCGATTTTGAAAAATATGCGAAATCAACCGCCGTCTGCTATGCGTGGTATGTGTGGGTAAAAGGTTACACCGGCGACACGGTAATTAAATGGATCCAACTAAGGAGGTGCAACAGTGGCGCGTTTCATTATTCGTGAAAAGGTATATGACACCGACAAAATGAAGCTCATAGGCCATGTGAAGAAATGGTATGAATTTCAGGGCTGGCTGAGCAAGCAGGTGTTTGGTGACGGCATGGGCCGCATGAATGACTGTGAGCTATACCGCTCTGATAAGGGCAACTATCTTCTGGTACATAAAAATGACTGCGGAAGTACCACGGGTGAGGCCATTGAAAAAGCTGAGGCGAAAGGCCTTCTCATGCGCTACGACTACGACAGCTACGCTGAGCTTTTCGGTGAGCTGGAAGAGGCGTAACTATGGCCCGCGTTACAAATCACGCAGCGCGGAGAATGAAAGAACGCCTCGGCATTTCAAAGCGTATCTCAGAGAAGAACGCAGACAAGGCCCTGCAAATGGGTATCCGTCACAGTGATACAAGCGGCAGCTTGCACCACTACATAACCGCCCTGTACTGGAAAAATCAGACGGCAAACAATGTGCGGATCTACTGCGATAACGTCTACATCTTTCACAGTGAAACGCTGATAACCGTTTTCCCGCTGCCTCAGAAGTACCGGAAAACTGCGGAACAGATCAGGAGGAAACTGCATGAAAATCCCGGAGAAAATCAAGATCGGCGGTAAGGTCTATACCGTAGAGATTACAAACAAGATGGACCTCGGTATCAACAACGTGTCCGCTGAAATCATCTACAGTGACCTTGTTATCCGCGTCAGCCCGCAGGCTCAGGGCAAAATGGAGGCTGACTTCCTCCATGAAGTCACTCACGGTATCCTTGAACATCTGGGCTACCAGGACCACGACGAAAAGCGCGTTGATGAGCTGGCGCAGGCCCTGTACATGGTAATTCAGGACAACCCTGAAATGTTTACCCCGGAAAAGGTAGGCAAGCATGAGAGTTAAACAGTTCAAAGGCAAGGTCTATGGTGCTGACCTGACCGCGAAAGAGCGTAAGGCAATGGAGCTGGAAATCAACCGGCAGATTGCAGAGGCTGACCGGCAGCACGCCAACGACTTTGACGCTATGGTGCTGTATGTACTGCATACTCATCTGGGCTTCGGCAAGAAGCGCCTGCGCCGCTTCTATGACGCCTTCAGCGCCGAACACGATAAACTGATTGAACATTACGAAATGCCCGACGGCGGCGCTTGGCTGGCCGATATGAAGCTGAAGGAGATCAGCGTTGACGTTGCGGCATGGAACAAGGAGAGCAAATGAATGTACACGTATCTGTGTTGTAGCAACTGCGGCAAACGCCGCCGGTTGTCTAATAAGAGGGTGCAGTACACCGTGAACGCCGTCAAACAGGGCTGGAACAGCTACGGTGCGGCGCTCTACTGCCCGGAGTGTTCCCGCACGTGGTACGACAGGAACACAAAGCCGCCGGCCGGTGAGAACAACACCTTCGTGGTAATTATGAATCAGATACTGCGGGAGAAGGAGGCTACACGACGATGAGCTATGACGTGAGCTTCAAGGCGAAGCTGGAAGGCGTGGATCAGTGGGTGTACGTGGGTGCCGACTGGATCAACTTCACTTTTAACACCGCCGCAATGATTAAGGAAGCCTGCGGCTCCTACCCGTCCGAATGGGACGGCAAGAAGTGCGCGGATGTGTACCCGGTGCTTGCTCAAGGCATTGAAACACTGCGGCAAAACCCGCAGCGCTTCAAACAGTTTGAGCCTGATAACAAATGGGGTACGGTGGAATCCACCATTGAATTCCTTATGAAGATTGCCGATAACTGCCGTGACTATCCTACCGCTGTCATTGAAGTAAGTTACTGAGGGAGGCCGCAGCTATGGCAAATCACAACCCACGCAGAAACAGTGAGGGCTATTCAGATCCTACGGCATATCTGGGCCTGAAGTCCATCATTGAAGAAGAAAACGCCCTTGAGCGGGAGGTAAACAATCTCATTAAGGTGCTGAAGTACATCATCAGAAACAGCGGCTTTGAGCTGGTAAGCTGCATTGAGATCCGCGACAAAAAGACAGGGAGGGTATTCAAATGACGGACGGTGAGAAAGCAATCATGGAGCAGGCCTTTGCCCACTACGGCAAGGAAATGCAGATTGTTGTCTGCATTGAAGAGCTGTCTGAGCTTATCAAGGAGCTGACAAAACACCTGCGCGGGAATCCTTCTCTTGCCGGTCTGACCGAAGAGGCCGCTGACGTGGGCATTGTGCTTGATGAAATCATGCTGATTTTCGGTATTCAGGCCGGTGTTGAAAGCATCCGACGGGAAAAGCTTAAGCGGCTGCTGTGCCGGATCGACAATGAAAAGCTACACGCGGAACAGGAGCAACCGCTATGAAATACGACAGACAAATCATTATCTCAACCGGCAACAGCCGCCGTGATCTGATATGGAAGCAGACAACGCTGACCGTATCTGAGCTGTACACGCGCCTGTCTACGCCCGTCAGAGGCACGGAAACCCTGCAAGAGTACCTTCACATGAAGAAGGCGCAGCAGGACGACCTGAAGGACGTGGGCGGCTTTGTGGGCGGCTCTCTGAACGGGCAGCGCCGCAAGGCAAACAACATGGTAGGCCGTGACATTATCACCCTCGATTTTGATAACGTCCCCGGCTGGCAGACGGATCTTGTGGTAGAGAAAATGGACGCGCTGGATTGCAGCTACTGCATTTACTCCACCCGCAAGCATACGCCCGGTGCGCCCCGCCTGCGCGTTGTGGTGCCTTTTGACCGGACCGTGACGCCTGACGAATATGAGCCTTGCGCCCGCCGTGTGGCGGCCCATATCGGTATTGCAATGGCCGACCCGACCACCTTTGAAACGTGCCGCCTCATGTACTGGCCTTCTTGCTGCTCCGATAGTGAGTACGTCTATAAGGTCAAGGACGCCCCGCTGATCTCTGCGGACTTCCTGCTGGGTACATACGTTGACTGGCACAACTTCTTGAGCTGGCCGCAGGTCCCCAACGCCGTGAGCTATCAGAAGCTGGCAATGAAGCAGGGCGACCCCACGGAGAAAAACGGCGTCGTCGGTGCCTTCTGCCGGACCTATGACGTGCTGGCCGCTATGGACGCCTTCTTGCCGAAAATCTATGACCCCGTGGACGGCGACCCTGACCGCTTCACCTATCTGGGCGGCAGCACCACCGGCGGCGCTATCATCTATGACAACGGCAAATTCCTCTACTCGCATCATGCTACGGACCCGTGCAGCGGCAGGCTGGTGAACGCCTTTGATTTGGTGCGGCTACACAAGTTCGGAGAAAAGGACGACAGCGCAGCGCCGGACACGCCGGTTGTCAAGCTGCCTTCCTACAAGGCTATGTGTGATCTGGCCGTGACCGACAAGGCCACCGTTGCCACCCTTAACCGGGAACAGCACGAACAGGCCATGAAGGAATTTGAGGGCATGGGCCGGAAGCCGGACCCCGACACCGACGATGAAGGCAAATGGGCTGAGCAGCTTCAGCGGACGCAGGACGGCAAGGTGAAAAGCACCATTGACAATGTGCTGATTATCCTTGACGGTGATCCTCGGCTGAAGGGCAAATTCGCCCTCAATAAGTTTGCCGGACGCGGTGAAGTGCTGGGCGCTCTCCCGTGGGAAAAGTCCACCGCCCGCCGCCTGTGGTCCGACACGGACAGCAACGGCCTGTACTGGTACATGGAACGCTTCTGGGGCATCACCTCACGCGGGAACATTGACAGCGCCCTTGATATTCACGCCTCCGAACACGCCTTCAATGAGGTGCAGGACTTCATCAGCGGCCTTGTGTGGGACGGTGTGGCCCGTCTGGATAAGCTCTTCATTGACTATCTGGGCGCGAAGGACACCGCCTACAACCGCGCTGTGTGCCGCAAGGCCTTTACCGCAGCAATCGCCCGCGCAATGGTCCCCGGCTGCAAGTTTGACAATATGCTGATACTCTCCGGCCCGCAGGGCATAGGCAAGAGTACCCTGCTGGATAAGATGAGCAAGGGATGGTTCAACGACAGTATCAGGACCTTTGAAGGGAAGGACGCCTCTGAGCTTTTGCAGGGTGTGTGGCTGGTGGAGGTATCTGAGCTTGACGCCTTCCGGCGCACGGACGTTGCCCGCATCAAGCAGTTTCTGTCCCTCCGTGCTGACCGCTACCGCGCCGCGTATGGCCGCCACGTCAAAGAGCTGCCCCGCTGCTGTGTGTTCTTCGGCAGCACGAATACAACCGACTTCCTTCAGGATACCACCGGCAACCGGCGCTTCTGGCCCGTGGACGTGGGCGAACAGCCCCACAAGCTGACCGTGTGGAAGGACCTGACCGACGACGTTATCACGCAGCTCTGGGCCGAAGCAAAGGCCCGCTGGCAGTCCGGCGAACAGCTCTATCTGTCCGGCATGGTGAAAGAGGAAGCGAAGCTCAAGCAGGAGGAACACCGCGAAATCTCCGTGCGCGAAGGCCTCATTGAAGCCTTTGTGGAGAAGCAGGTACCGGCTGACTGGCAGAAGTGGCCGATTGACCGCAGGCGGGACTACTGGTGCGGAGCTACACGGACGCCGGACGGGCAGGAGCTTGAGCTTGTGGACCGTGACCGGATCTCTGCCGTGGAAGTTTGGTGCGAATTGTTCAACGGCAACATCAAGGATATGAAGCCCGCAGATACGCGGGAAATCAATGCGATACTGGCACGGCTGAAGGACTGGCGGCGCTCTGAAACAGTGATCCGCGTCGGCCCGTACAGCGTCCAGCGCGGCTTTGTTCGGCGGTAAAAAGGCCTTGTAACATTCAACTGTTACAAGGCCCCGCTGACGGGCTGAAATGTTACAATGTCCTGTAACATTGTAACGTCAATGTTACAAGGAATGTTACAGCCGAAACGCCTAAAAAATCAAGGTTTCTAAGGTTTTGTAACATTGTAACATAAAATTCCTATAGACCCCCTCCAACAAAGAGGCTATGAGGGATTTTCCGTCATAGCGCCTATGTGTACGAGAACTATAGGAAAATACCCCGAAAGTGTTACAAAGGAGGTTTTACGGGTGCTTGAGAGCGAAATAGAACGCAAATTCAAAGACCGTATCAAGAGCTTGAAGAACGGCGTTCTTTGTTTGAAACTTGTATGCCCCGGTTTCACCGGCGTTCCCGATAGACTGATACTGCTTCCCGGCGCTCACGTTATTTTCGTAGAGCTGAAGCAGCCGGGTAAAAAAGAACGCAAAAGGCAGCTTTACGTTCAAGGGCTGCTGCGGAAGCTGGGCTTTGAAGTCTTTTTTGCCGTGAACACTATTGAGCAGATAGAGGCAATCAGAATGAGGTGTAAGGAGGTGCTTGAGCTTGAAGGACTTTGTACCACATAACTATCAGGACTACTGCATTGACCGGATCTGTACAGACCCGGCAATCGGCCTTTTCTTAGATATGGGCCTCGGCAAGACGGCTATCACGCTGTCTGCAATCAAACGCCTGAAGTATGAAATGTGGTGCGTTCAGAAGGTCCTTATCATAGCTCCGAAGAAGGTAGCTGAATCTACGTGGAGCAGAGAGGCGGCAAAGTGGAAACAGCTCAACGGCCTTCGCTTCTCTTTTGTCCTCGGTACGGCCTCGCAGCGCCTCCATGCTCTGGACGCCACCGCCGACATTTACATGATAAATCGGGAAAATACGCAGTGGCTTGTCAATCACTATGGCCGGGACTGGCCCTTTGATATGGTGGTGATCGACGAAAGCAGTAGCTTCAAGAATCATCAGGCAAAACGCTTCAAGGCTCTGAAGCTGGTACGGTCCCGGATTTCCCGCATTGTGGAGCTGACGGGTACACCTACTTCACGCGGGCTTATGGATCTGTGGGCGCAAGTGTTTCTTCTGGACTGTGGTAAACGGCTGGGCCGCACAATCACTTCCTACCGGGACGCCTACTTTGTGCCGGACAAGCGCAGCCGCACAACGATCTTCAGCTATGCCCCGAAGATGGGCGCAGCGGATGAAATCTACAACCGCATTTCTGATATTTGCATCAGCATGAAGGCTGAGGACTATCTTGAGCTTCCTGAGCTGGTGTACAACGATATTCCCGTTATGCTGGACCCCGCAGCACAAAAGGCCTATGACCGCCTTGAGCGGGACACGCTGCTTCAGGTGGACGACGAAACAGTTATCACTGCCGGGACCGCTGCCACGCTGCGCGGGAAGCTCTTGCAGCTCTGCAACGGCGCTGTGTACGACGAAGAAGAAAACGTCGTCACGGTGCATGACTGCAAGATTAAAGCCCTGCTGGAAACTGTGGAACAGCTCAACGGGCAACACGCCGTTATCTGTTATAATTTCCGGCATGATCTGGCCCGCTTGCAGGAGGCCTTGAAAGCTACACCTCTGCGCGTGGCCGTGTACGAAGGGAAAAAGCAAGAAGAGGAATGGAACGCCGGACAGATTGACCTGCTGCTTGTGCAACCGGCTTCTTGCGGGTACGGCCTGAATCTTCAGGAGGGCGGCCATCACATTATTTGGTTTGGACTGAATGACAGCCTTGAGCTGTACCAGCAGACCAACAAGCGCCTTCATCGGCAGGGGCAGCCCTTCCCGGTTATCGTGCATCACCTGCTTGTGCAGGGCGGCACGGATGAGGACGTTATAAAATCTCTAAGCGGTAAAGCAGACGTTCAGGACAGCTTGCTTGAGGCTCTAAAGGTCAGGATCAGAAACGCGAAGGAGGCAGCAGCATGACAAAGAAAGAACTATCTCAGCTTTACTGGCTGAATCGTGAAATAGAAATGGACACGGAGCGCCTACGGGAGCTTGAGGGTATGGCCTCGGCCCCGAAGGCCCAAAAGCTGGACGGTATGCCCCGCAGCCCCGGCTATGGTGACGCTCTGGCCCGCATGGTGGCTGAAATCGTGGACCTGAAAGCAATCATTGCCGCGAAGCAGCAGCAGTGTATCCATGAGCGCAGCCGCCTTGAACGGTACATAGCGGATATACCGGACAGCTTGACCCGGCAGATATTCAAGCTGCGCTTTATCAACGGCCTGACGTGGTATCAGGTGGCTATGCACATCGGCGGCGGGAATACAGAGGACAGTGTACGCATGGCCTGCAACCGGTATCTCGCAGCAGAAAAATAAAGCCTCTGTCCGTTTTGTTCGGTATGTTCGGATAAAGCGTGATAGAATGTTAGCGTGGATTTTCAGACACGTGAGAGGCGGCGCAAGGCTCAGCCTCCGGCCTCGCTGCCCGTGCCTGAAAACCCCGTTTCATTTTTGAGAATAGGAGGCGCGGACGTTGATATACCGGCAGGGACGCAATTATGAAAATCTGAATAAAGTAATGTTTGACGGCACGGGTATCTTTGACGTTCCGCGCCTGCTTCCTACTGATATAACGGCTGATAGCTATATCGGCTTCAACTATGCCAAAAGCTGCAAGGCCCCGCAGGACAAGGGTATTCACTTCTTCATTGACGATTATCAATTCACCCGCCTGTGGATGCAGCCGGACGCATACCTTGACCTTCTGGGCCGTTTCCAGTGCGTCTGTACACCGGACTTTTCCACATATACCGACTTTCCGAAGGCCATTCAGATATACAATCACTACCGCAAGCACTGGCTGGGCGCATACTGGCAAATGCACGGGATCACGGTCATTCCTACCATTTCATGGAGCGACGAAGCAAGTTTTGAGTGGTGCTTTGACGGTGAGCCGGAAGGCGGCGTTGTGGCCGTTTCCTCTGTGGGTACGCAAATGAACAGTGACGCCCGCCGTCTGTTTCTGGCCGGATACCGTGAAATGCTGGCCCGCCTGAAGCCCTCGACGATCCTTTTCTATGGCTATGTGCCTGAAGAGTGCGCCGGTGATACCATCGTCCCGCTTATGACTTTTCAGGAGGGATTGAAAAAGCGGGTGAACGGTGGTAATTCTTCGGGAGGTGTGGTATAATGGGCGGTAGAGGCGGCAGCTATTCCCGCTCCGGTCCTCTGGGACCACGTGGAAAAGCAAAGACCATAGATCAGGCCTTGAAAGACACCAACCCGAATTATACGCAGGGCCATGAGTGGCAAACAAACTGCCAACGCTGCGTATATGCCTATGAAATGGGCAGGCGCGGCTATGACGTTGAGGCTGAGCCTCGGATTATGAAGGGCAAAGATGATGTTGCGTCCAACTGGCGTAATATCATGGAAAATCAAACGTGGGAGAAAATGCCCTCCCGCAATACCGCAAAGAAGATCAGCGACACCATGAACGGCTACGGCGACGGCGCAAGGGCCGTTGTTTACGTCGTGTGGAAGGGCGCTCGATCCGCTCACGTCTTTATGGCTGAGCAGCAGGGCGGCAAAACCGTGTATATGGACCCGCAGACCGGGCGGCACGTCAATATCGACAACTACCTGAATTCTGCTATCAAGGGCCGTACAGAAATATCCCGCATCGACAACCTGAAGCCCTCTGATTATATCAAGGGCTGCGCAAAAAGGAGGACACCGTAAATGGCAAAGGCAAAAGGCGGCACCGGCAGCAAGCCGAAGGCGGCGACTGTGAAAAAGCAGATCACCAGCAAAGACCTTCCCGCGTCCTACTACAACGGGCAGGACAAGAAGACTAAACCTCAAAAAGACAAGAACGGTGATATTATCCCCGGATAAACCGCTTTGTCTTTTCAACCGTCACCGGTTTTCCGGTGGCGGTATTTTTATACCCAAAAGAGGTTAAACAGTATGAAAATTGAGAAATTCAAGCGCGACTTCAAGCGCCTGAACGGCGTATATGCTACGGACAAGGTAGTGCTGCTGCGCGATCCGCTTGAACTGTACAGCCTTGCAACCGGCAAGACCCTTGCAACGTTTAACAGTCTTGATGAAGCCCTCGCCTATGAGATCGACGGCAAGACCCTTGAGCAGCGCGTGGCCGACTGGACGGAGATCACCTTCCCGGCGGAACACGGCGGCAGGGGCAGCAGCTCCGGCATGGGCTTTTCCGGCGGCTGGCCCTCCGCAGGAGGCGGCAACGGCAAGGATGAAACAAAGGCCGATCTTCCCGCCCATATGAATGTGAAGGTGAACGTCAACCGGACCTATGAAGATATGCTCCGGGCCTTTACGGAGGCCCACGGCAGCGCCGCAGAGGAACACGGCATAGTGGTGGACGCTCAGGGCTTCGCCACGAAGTACCTTCATGGAAACGCTACCAGCATTTCCAGCTTGACCGGCAACGGCAGCGAAATTGCCCTTCACAATCACCCGGCGGCAGGCTGGCCGAACTTCAGCAAAGAGGACGTTATCAATACCGCAATGGGTACCCGGCGCGGCATTGTGGCCGTCAGTACCCGCGCAGGCCGTGGAGAGGATACGGCCAAATACGCCGGTACTTATTCCTTTGTGAAGGGCGGCCACTTCGACGCTTCCGGCTTTATCAAGGGCGTGAACAGTGCGAAGCTCAGCGGCAAGGACTACAACGACGCCGTTTCTCGCTGGCTGAAAGCGAATCAGAAGAAGTATGGCTATACGTATTCCTATACGAAGGCCAAATCATAAGGAGGGCAAGACTACCGGATAGGAGGTGTGAAACGTGAGCAGACCGCAAGACAAGCACTTGATCCCTCTGACTGAGCGCAGCGAAGAAGAGGCTCACGCTATCCGCTCCGCAGGTGGTAAAGCGGTACAGGAGAAGAAGCGGCAGCAGAAACTTATGACTGAACTGCTTCAGATCTATTCCGACCTTCCTATCACCGATAAAAAGCGCAAGGGCCGTCTGAAGCGGCTGGGCATTGAGGAAGCCGACCTGACGCAGAAAACCTTGATAGCCGACGCTATTATGAAGGCTGCGCAGGGCGGCAACACCTACGCGATCCAGCTTTACCTTGACCTCATGGGTGAAAGCGGCCTCGGCGGCCCCGTGAAGGAAAATAACCTGCTTGACGCTATCCAGAATGCCACAAAGGAGGACGTGAACACGGATGATTTACCAGAACTTCAGCAAGCGGCAGCTTCTGACACTGACGTGGTGGAATAAGCCGCAGTTCATGGACTGTGACGGTATCATCTGTGACGGCTCAATCCGTAGCGGCAAGACCGTTTCAATGACTGACGGCTTTATCCTGTGGAGCATGAGCAGCTTCAACGGTCAGAACTTCGCTATATGCGGCAAGACGATTGAATCGCTGCGCCGCAACGTTATAACCCTCATGCCGCAATGGCTTGAGGGCATCTTTTCAATCACTGAACGCCGCAGTGAAAACAAGCTGATTATCACGTCTGGTAGCGTGACCAACAGCTACTATATGTTCGGCGGCAAGGACGAATCAAGCTACACACTTGTGCAGGGCATCACGCTTGCGGGCGTGCTGTTTGACGAAGTGGCCCTTATGCCTCGCTCGTTTGTCGAACAGGCTATGGCCCGTTGCAGCGTGGCCGGTTCTAAGTTCTGGTTCAATTGCAACCCCGAAAACCCCGGTCACTGGTTCTATGTGGAGTGGATCAAGAAAGCGCGAGAGCGGAACATCCTGTATCTGCACTTCACAATGGACGACAATCTGAGCCTTGCGCCTGAAATCAAGGCCAGATATGAGGGGATGTACACTGGCGTTTTCTACCGGCGTTATATCCTCGGTTTGTGGGTAAAGGCCGAGGGCCTTGTCTACCCCATGTTCGACCGCTCGGCGCATATCGTCCCGAAGATCCCGGCGCTCAACCCACGGCACCGCTACTATGTGTCCGTGGACTACGGCACCGTCAACCCGTTCGCCGCTGGCCTGTACGATTACAGCCCCTCAAAGCAAAAGGCCGTCATGGTCAAGGAGCTGTATTACAAGGGCGGCAGCAACAACCGTGTGGACAACGAGGCGTATTACAGGATGCTGTGCGACCTGATCGGGGACTATCCGATCCAGTACATCATCATTGACCCGTCCGCGTCGTCCATGATCGAGACAATACAAAAATACGGTAAATTCGTGGTCGTAAAGGCCGACAACGACGTTTTGAACGGCATTCAGGACGTGACGAAGTTCTTAAATGCTGGGTGCCTGTACTTCCACAAGAGCTGCAAAAGCACCTTCGAGGAGTTCGAGACGTATTCGTGGGACGAGGAAAAGGCTGAAGATGCAGTTATCAAGGAAAACGACCATAGCATGGACCAGCTCAGATATTTCTGCCGGACTGCCCTGCGGAATGAACTAAAATGGATAGTTTAAGGCGGTGACGAAATGAATTTTTTTACGCGCCTGCTAAGGAGGATCAAAATGCTTTTTATTCATAGCGGGACCGATATTGCGAAAGCATTTGGCGTTGAACTCATTTCCCCGCCGGAAATGTCCAGCGCCCTTACAAACTGGGCCCGCATTTCTACCGGCAAGCCGCCTTGGCTGAACGCCGAGGATGAAATCAGGACTATCAACATGGCAAAGCATATCAGCGACACCCGCGCAAAGCTGGTGACGCTGGACATTGGTGTTGCTATTTCCGGCTCGTCCCGTGCCGACTACTTGCAGGGGCTGGCTGACGACCTGCTCAAGCGCTTGCCCGACCGTGTGTCGGAGGCTGAGCGGCTTGGCGGAATCATGCTCAAATGGAATGGTGAAACGTGGGATTTCATCCTGCCGGGCAACTTCGGCATCACGGCAAAGAATGACAACGGCGAAATTCTTGGTGCGATCTTCGCGGCGCACACCACGCAAGGCAGCCGCCATTTCACTCGGCTTGAATATCATCGCTTCGAGGGAAGCACCGCAGAGGGCGGCAAGCTCTACAAGATCACAAACAAGGCGTTTGAAAACCGGATCGGCACGGGGGGCGAAGTCACCCTCGGTGATGAGGTGGCGCTTGACAAGGTTAACGCATGGGCGCATCTGACCCCCGAAGTTACCATTACCAACCTTGAAACGCCGCTGTTCGGCTACTATCGCGTTCCCGGCGCGAACACCATTGATTCGTCGTCCCCATTGGGACTTTCCGTATTTGCAAACGCCCTGCCCGAGCTGAAGGCGATTGATATAGCTATCAGCAGAAAAAATGCTGAGATTGCTGACAGCAAGCATATAACGTTTGTTGGACAGCAGCTTATACAGAATGCGCAAAACCGCAAAATAGAGTTGCCGAGATTTGTTAAGGGCCTCGGCATGGGACTAAATGACAGCGAGGTATCGGCGATACATGAGCACGTACCGACTCTACTTACCGATCAGCGAATAAAGGACATCAATTTTAATTTGTCCATGGCGGGTGTCAAATGCGGCTTTTCCGAAGGCGTGTTTGTGCTGGACGGTCAGACCGGCATGATTACCGCAACGCAGGTCGAAGCCGACGACCGTGACACCATCCAGACGATTAAGACCGACCGTGATGCGCTTAAGGACGCTATCACACAGGCGCTGGCTGGTGCTGATGCATTGGTCACGCTCTACAATCTCGCGCCGCTGGGCGAATATGAGGTCAATTTCAACTTCGGAGACGTGACCTACAACTACGAGGAGGACAAAGCCTCGTGGCGCGCCTACGTTATGCAGGGCTGGGTCCCGAAGTGGATGTACTTCGTAAAGTTCGAAGGCATGAGCGAGGAAGAAGCGAAGGCAATGACCGCAGAGGCCGACGCCGCGCAGATCGAGAAAGCCCAGCTTTTCGGCACAGAATAGGAGGCGGCATAAATGCTGACCCCCCAGCAGATTCTGGACATCATCGAAACCCTGTACCCGCAAATCGACGAGCTAAACGTGTGGATCACCAGCGACCTTATCCGGCGTGTTATGGCACGGTTAGGACGCGGCGAGGGCGTTTTTCTCACTGCCTCGGATGAATGGCAGCTTGAGGTTTATCAGGCCGCAGGCGGCCATCTGGACGCTGTACAGCAGGAAATCAAGCGCTGGACAAAGGCAACGGATGCAGAGATCAAGCGCATCTTCGAGGACGCCGGTATCAAAGCTCTTGCCTACGACAGCAATTTCTACATTGAACACGGGCTTGCGGGCATTGAGCTTGCACAGGCTGAGAACATGATCCGGCTGCTTGAGGACACCTACCAGCGCACGGCGGGCACCGTCCATAACTTCACCCGCACGACCGCGCACGCGAGCCAACAGCAGCTGCTGAAAGCTCTGGACACCGCGCATTTCAAGGTAGCATCCGGCGCGACATCGTACACGCAGGCCGTACAGGAGGCCGTCAGCAGCATTGCTGACACGCAAACGCAGGTCATCTATCCCACCGGGCACGTTGACACCATCGAAACCGCTGTCCTGCGGGCTGTTCGTACCGGCGTCGCGCAGGCGTCCGGCAACATGGCCGTTCAGGGTATGGAGGAGCGCGACTGGGACATTGTGCTTGTGTCGGCGCATCTCGGCGCACGCTACGGCGACGGCGGCCAAAACCCCGGAAACCACTTCTGGTGGCAGGGCAAATTCTATAGCCGGACGGGTCGAACGCCTGACCTGCCGCTTTTCGTGGAATCCACAGGGTACGGCACCGGCGAGGGCTTGTGCGGTTGGAACTGCCGCCACAGCTTCGGCCCCGGCGACCTGCGGCACAATCCATACGCACAGTTCGACGCGGATGAGAACAAGAAAGCCTTTGACCTCAGCCAGAAGCAGCGCGGGAAGGAATCACGCATCCGGCGCACGAAAACAAAGCTGGTCGGCCTTCGCACAGCCATTGGGGCGGCGGAGGACGCGGGAGTGAAAGCTACACTCGAAGCGCAGTACACACGGACGGCTAAGCTGCTGGAAAAGCAGAATTTGGACTACAACCAGTTCTGCGAGGACAACGGTTTGAAGCGACTCTCTGACCGCATCCAGATCGCAAAATGGACGCGGGAGGACGCACGGAAATCCATTGCCGCCGCCCGCAGCGAGTGAATAATCGCAAAGCAGAGCATTACAGCACCATTCCGGCGCTGTGAGGCTCTGCTTTTCTATGCCCCTTCCAGTATCGCCGGTGCAACTCCGGCAGGGGTACAAAATTGGACTATCGGCGGTCCTAACAATGCCGAAAACGGCCAGACGCTGCAACGTCTTAAATATCTGCTATTGCCGTTATACAGGAGGTTATCCATGAAAACCGAAGAACTGACCGCACTGGGACTGACTGAAGATCAGGTCGAGCAGGTGTTCGCACTCAACGGGAAAGACGTTGAGGCCGCGAAGGCTGCCAAGGACAAGACCATTGCAGACCTCACGGCAGAGCGCGACGGTCTGAAAACCCGCCTCGATACTGCCGAAACCACGCTGAAGAAGTTTGAGGGCATCGACCCGCAGCAGATTCAGCAGGAAATCCAGACCTACAAGACGCAGGCTGAGGACGCGGAGAAGAAATTCGCCCGCGAGATCACGCAGCGCGATCAGAAGGACTGGATCACCAAGAAGCTGGACGAGTACGGCGTCACTTCTCCCTTTGCCCGCACGGCTCTTGTGTCCGAGTGTATGTCTCCGGACGTCGGTCTGACGTGGAAGGACGGCGCATTTTTCGGCTTTGACGACTTTATGAAGGCCGCCAAGCAGAAAGACGCTGGTCTGTATCAGACCGCCGAGGAAAAGGAAGCCGCAGAAAAAGCGGCAAGGCAGAAGGAAAAAGCACCTACTTTCACGGGGCCCCTGGGCAGCTCCGGCTCCAATACCGAAAAATATAACCCGCCCAAAATTTTCTGATAAGACTAATTAAGAAGGAGTACGAAATATGCCTCGCATTAATGCACTGAACATTCTGCTGGAAAGCGATGGTAAGGATTACCTTGCCGAGCTGTACGGCAAAACCGTTGAGGGCGTCCAGAAGGCGCTGATCTCCGGCTCCATGAAGAACATGGACCTGTCCGGTGATCCTGTTTCCGGCACTGTCGAAGCCAAGCGCTTCGTCAACGCCATCCCCAAAAACTACGGCACCGCGCGTACCGCAGGCAAGGGCGACGCCGTGAAGGCAAAGCCCGTCACTGTCGCCATCGACACCGACCGCGAGATCATCGAGGAGCTGGAACAGAAGGACGTCCGCCTGTACGGCGTTGACGGCGTTCTGGACCGTCGTTCCGCAAACCACATCCTGCGTATGGCTGCCGAGCTGGACAATGCGTTCTTCGCCGCTGCTGCCGGTAAGGCCACTGTGCTGAACCTGTCCGCCTACAAGACCATCTCTGACGAGCTGGAAGCCATCATTCAGGAGTGCGAAACCACCCAGAACGACTTCGTGGACGGCGTGCCTCGCTCCATGATGCACCTCGTTCTGTCCCCGAAGTATTACGGCATGATCCGTAACGACCTCGACAAGCAGACCAACAACGCGAATGTGAACACCGCCGCCGAGGAATTCCTTGTGTGGCACGGCATCCGCGCGTACAGCTGCGTCCACCTTCCCGCTGGCTGCAACTACCTGCTTATGGTCGAGGGCGCTGTCGCTCAGCCCATCATGGCCGACCAGTATACCGCCGAGAAGATCCCTCTCTCCAATGCCTACGGCGTCGAGCTGTTCTACCACTACGGCACTACCGTTGTCATGCCTGACCTGATCTTCAAGCCCGGCGTGTTCACCAAGGCGACCGCCTACGCTGCCGGTACTCAGTATTACACCGAGGCCAACGGTGTGTACACTGCTGTCTCCATCACGGAGTTCGCTTCCGGAACCACCTACTATACCATGGCCTGATGCAAGGAGGACATTATGCTGTTTCGCAACCTGAAATCCGGCAACATCGTAGCGGCCACCGACGAAACCAGCATTGAGCTGATGCAGAGGTCAGCCATCTATGAAGCCGTAGAAATCGCCCCTGCACCCGTAAAAACGGAAGGCAAGCGCCGGAAGAAGCCTGCTGAGTCCGAGCCGGACGCTGCCGCCGAGGCGCGGGAAGACTGAGAGGGCGTTGATATGGCGTATGTGGACTGCGTTTTTTACAGTGTTGACTACCATGGTGACATATTGCCGGAGAGCACGGCAGGTGCGTGGCTTGACAGGGCGAGTGATGCCATGGACAGTATCACCCATGGACGGTTGGTGTCAGCATTTCCTATCGTGGGAGCCCACGCCGCAAAAGTCAAAAAGGCCGTTTGTGCCGTTGCCGAAGCTCTTTACTGGATAGACGTTCAGCGGAGAGCATCCTCCGCGCATACAGCGGAAGACGGGAGTTATCGCGGGGCTGTCGCGTCCGTTTCATCCGGGCGGGAGTCCGTCTCATACTCGGCGGGCGATTCTGTTTACGCTGCCGCCGCGACAAGCGCAGAGGCACAAACGGCTCTGATTGGCAGCGTTGCCGCACAGTATCTGGCAAATATTCCGGATGCAAACGGCGTCAATCTGTTGTATGCGGGAGGTGATTGCTTTGTATTGTGACACAATAACGGTCTTTAATTACCACGCCGCAACCGGATGCTGGTTTCCGTCCGTCATCTTCGGCGCTGATCTGCTGGCCACAAAAGCCAACAGCGCGACAACTGCGGGAGGCAACAACGCCGATGCTGTGGACATCATCATCCATTGCACGGCGGACAAGCGCGTTCCCACCGGCGCGGGAATGAAAAGCTACACGGGGGCGAAGGAATATGCTCGCTGCGACAATCCGACGCGGCACATCACCTTCGCCCCGGAGTGCGATTTCATTTTTGCCGGTGCATGGTCCGACACCGAGCCGCTGACCGACGACGACTACGATGAGGGACTGTACCACACCCTGAATGCAGAGCGTGACGGTATCTATCTGATAAGCTCTGCGAGCTTTTACGGTCTTCTCCCTCACTTCGAGATCGGAGGGCGGTAAAATGTCTGACCTCCCGAAAATCTCCTACTCTGACGGCGGCGTACACGTCACTGTTGACCTGCGCGCACTGGATCAGCGTATGCGCGAGGCGCAGCAATGGCTGGGCGACCGCGTGCTTGAGGACTGCAAAGCCTGTATGCCGCTGCTGACAGGCAGCTTGCAGCAGCGCTCCCACACGGAGGACGACGGAAAAAAGGTCATCTTTCCCGGTCCGTATGCGCGCTACCAGTACGGCGGTAAGGTCATGGTGGATTCCGTAACCGGCAAAGGCCCCCGCAAAATTCCTACAGGTCCCGGTGAATACATCCTGCGTTTCCGCAAGGGCGCGAAGCTCGTTGCCACCGACAGGCCGCTGAAATACTCCAACCCGCAGGCCATTCCTCAATGGTTTGAACACGCCAAACGGCAGAACAAGCAATCCTGGATCGACGGCGTGAAGGAAATACTTGGAGGTGAATAACCGTGCCGTCAAAAACGGTAATTGACATTGACGGCTCCGAAGCCGTCAGCAAAATCCTTCTCGACCTGCTGAACATGTATCCCGGTCTGACTGTCGGCAATAAATCTATCCTGTTCTCCACGCTCTCAGACGCTTCCGGGATTGGATTCTTTCCGATTTTCGGCGCAGCATTGCTGAGCAGCACGGAAGACGTCACAGGACACGTCACGCAGGTCTGCCAATACCCGTTCAATGTGATCTACCGCGCCGCTCCTAAGTCTGAAATCCAGCGCATCCGCATCAAGGAATTTCTTGACGCGCTGGGCAAGTGGCTTGAGCGGCAGCCGGTCATGCTGAACGGAAAGAGCCACCAGCTCGACGCATACCCCGCCATATCGGCGGGAAAGCGCAGTATCAAGAAAATCAGCCGCACAAGCCCCGCCTACCTTAACGCCGCATATCAGGACGGTGTGGAAGACTGGCTTATCGCCATGCGGCTGGACTACAACAACGAATTTGATAAATAAGGAGATAACATGCCTAAAATTGAAAGAAAGTTCCTCGCACACTATCTTGATGCCGGATTTGGCATAAAAGCCGCAGATGAAAACACGTACACGCCGAAATATGTACGTCTCGGTAAGGACCTTGAAGAATACAACGAAGAGCTCAACCCCGATATCGAAATCACCAAAAATATCTTGGGGGAGCAGACGGTGAATCATAACGGTTATGAAGTACAGTCCGAAGTCGAACCGTTTTATGCGTACAGTGATGACCCGCTGTTTGAACGTCTTGCAAAGATAGCAAATGAACGACTCACGGGTGATGACTGCATCACCACCAAGGTTGACGTGCTGCTTAACAGTGACGGCACCGTGGCATGGGCGTACAGAGAAAAAGTATGGGTGATACCCAATACCGTAGGCGGCGACACCTCGGGCGTGCAGATTCCATACACGATTTACAATGCAGGCGAGCGCGTGAAGGGGACATGGGACGTGAGTTCCAAAACCTTTACGGTTTCCGACAGCTGAGCTAAAGTGACAAGGAGGTAAAAGTAGACATGACGGAAGAAAGCAAAACAAGCAGCATTGTAATCGATGATGGTAGTATTGAGGTGCCTATAGTAAACAAGACCGGCAGAGAAATCGGTAAATTCTATTTCCGTCCCACCGACGTTGGCATCGTTGCACGATATAACGACCTTGCCGATAGCTTTAGTGAAATCACGGAACCGATAGAAAATGTCAGCGTTAATGCAGACGGAACTGTAGATGAGTTTAATGAAAACGATATGGCAGCAATGCGTGAAGCAGAGCAGCGGCTGTACACAGCTTGTGACACGCTCTTCGGAGGTAACATGGCGGAAGCCTTTTTCGGTAAAATGCACCCGTTTTCCCCCATCGGCGGCAAGTTTTACTGCGAGAATGTACTGTCAGCGGTCGGAAAGTACATCGAGAAGCAATTCTCGAGTGAGGTTAAACGTATCAATGCCCGTGTTGATAAGTACACGCACGGGTATGCCGCGCGTACAGGGAAACATAAGGACGGAAGAAAGTGATTGGTGATTTGCCGAAGAGCGTATTGGTAAACGGCAAAGAATTTACCATACGCTCGGATTTTCGAGACGTTCTGCATATCCTGTGTGCATTCAATGACTGTGAGCTTGATGACAGTGAAAAGGTTTATGTTTGCCTTACTATTTTCTATCCTGACGTTGACTCAATTCCACGGTCTGACTATGAAGCAGCATTTCAAGCCGCAATGGACTTTATAGATTACGGTGCTAAAACAGATAACGCAAATAACGCAATGCGAATCATGGACTGGGAACAGGATGAGAGCATCATGTTTCCCGCCGTGAATAAAGCAGCCGGATTCGAAACACGTTCCGCGGAGTACATTCACTGGTGGACTTTTCTCGGATACTACATGGAGATATCTGATGGCATTTTTTCGAATGTTTTGAATCTAAGGCTGAAGAAAGCTAAAGGAAAAAAACTCGAAAAGTGGGAGCGAGAATACTGGCAAAGCAACAAAGAACTTTGTGTCCTAAAGCCGAAGCTATCGGCGGACGAACAAAAACAGCGAGATGAGTTAAACAAACTGCTGGGGTGAAACACTGAGGACTGAGAAAGGACGGTGGTTAAATGGCTGAACATGCAGACGGTTCAATTATTATTGATACTGAGATAAATTCCAAAGGTTTCAAAGCCGGAAGCGATGAGCTGCTTGCTGCGATAAAATCACTGACATCGGAACTGAAAACGCTTGGTTCGGCGTTCAAAAACATGTTTAGCGGCACCGTTGCACCTAAACTCGATACTGCTCCTGCAGAAAAAGAGCTCTCTGATCTTGAGGCGAAAGCTAAAGAAACTGCGGCATCAGTTAAGAACTCAACACAGTCAAATGCGGCTAATAGTGAACCCCAATCAGCAAAAGTCGATTTTGGCGAAGCCGCGCCTAAGGCATCCGCTTTGCAGCGAGAAATCGATGCTGTTGCAAACAGCGTCGGACGGCTCGAGCAATCTTTTGATAAATCGATGCAGGGCGGCGAAAGCTCCATAACATCTTTTGATGCAAAAGTAGATGCAGCGAGAAGTAAAATCGAGGCACTGCAGGAAAAACTGAGTGCTGTTGCAGCAACACAAATACCCACCGATGACTATAAGTGGCTCACAGCAGAAATCGCAAAAGCGGAAAATGAACTGCAAAAATACTATGAAAAGCAGATAAAACTCGAATCTCTCGGTACGAGTACGGAATCTGCTGCATGGAAGAGTCTGCAGTATGATATCCAGCTCACAGAACAAAAGCTTAACGACTATAAATCGGAAGCGGCTCAAATGGAAACAGCGGGCACAGCATACATATCCGGTGCTGATACAGAGCAGTACAGTAACATGAGTGCAGCTGTTTCCGATACTGCGCAACGGCTGACAGATCTGCGGGAATCTGAAGAGCGAGTGAAGCAGAATCAACCGTTCACGGATCTGACGGCGCAGGTGCAAGATGCAAATTTAAATGCCGATAAGCTGGAAGCTACATTCAATCGCCTTCAGGGTACGGGCGTGTCTGAAAATTCAGCACAGTGGCGGAATCTGACTTATAACATTCAGCAGGCGCAAACGCAGCTTGGCGCATATGAAGCGAAGCTCAGCACGCTGCACTCAACCGGCGCGATATCCGATGAGCAGTTTAACACTGCATCAGCTGCAATTGCAGCTGCAAAAGAACGAATGTCCGAGCTCTCATCGGAAACGAACAGAGCCCGTGGCAACATGTCTTTCCTGCAAAAAGCCGCCGGTGGCATTAAGGCTGGGTTCTCAAAGCTGGGGGCCGCGGCTAAGGCGGCGCTGGGAGGCGTGAAAAAGCAAAGCGGAGATGCAGCCTACGGAATAAAAGCACTTGCCAAAAAGCTTACAAGTATGGGAACCATGCTTAAGCGTATGGCTTTGCGCAAAGTTTTCTCGGCAGTTTTAAGCAGTTTGCGTGATGGGATGAATAACCTGGCTCAGTATTCGGCCCCTGTAAATGCCAATCTTTCCGCACTCAAATCGGGGTTCACACAACTGAAAAACAGTATCGCCGCAGCATTTGCGCCGATTCTTTCCGTTGTGACTCCGATAATCCAAACTTTTATCGGTCAACTCGCTGATGCGATTAATTATGTCGGTATGCTGATAGCATCACTTACAGGTGCGAAAACGTTCACGGCAGCAGTTGCAGTTCAGGAGAACTATGCAGAGTCGCTTAATAACACTGCAAATGCGGCCGAGAAAGTAAAGCGGCAGCTGGCGGGATTTGACGAACTGAATGTATTGAATGCATCCTCAAGTAGCAATAACGGCAATAATGCCGCCGGCGCTATGTTCGAGGAAGTCGCGATACCGGAAAATATTGCAGCGCCGTTAACCGACATTTTCACACCGTTTAAAGATGCGTGGGAAACCGAGGGTCAGGCGACAATTGATTCTATTATCATTGCATTTGCAGGAATCAAGACTTTTTTAGCGTCCGTTGGAGAAAGCTTCCGTGAGGTGTGGACGAATGGTACCGGGCAGCGAACACTCGAAATTCTGTTGCGCCTGTTTCAAAACATTCTCAAGTGCGTCGGCAATCTCGCTGACGGACTTTCAAGAGCTTGGAACGCAAACAACAACGGTACGGCCATAATACAAAACATTTGGAATGGTTTCAACAGCATCCTCGGTATCATCGAACAAATGTACGGCTGCACAGCCGATTGGCTTGCCACACTCGACTTTACCCCGCTGATGACAGCATTTGCAGGTTTGACATCAGCCATACAGCCGTTTGTGGATCTTGTCGGTGGGACGTTGTTGCGGTTGTATCAAACAGTGCTGTTGCCAATCGCAAGCTGGTTTATTGAAGCAGCTGCGCCTGCTTCGATCGATGCAATAACAGCAGCCTTCGGTGCGCTGCAAGCTTTTTTAGAACCCTTCATTGCAGGGGTTCAAATGCTCTGGGAGTCCATTCAGCCCATAATCGATTGGGCCGGAAGCGTTGTGGTCGTAGTAATTAACGGTGTTAAAACGGTCTTTGAAAAACTTGCGACGACATTCCGAGAAAAAGGCGGCGAAATACAGAATATTGTGGCGGGAATCGGAGACATCATCTCAGCTGTTTGGCTGGTTGTCGGGCCTATTCTGAATCTACTCAAAGACCTTGTGGGCGACGTTTTCGCCTTTATCGGAGACTTTGTCAGTGTCGTAATCGGATCCGTGATAGACTTTCTTTCCGGCTTGATTGACTTTATCGCGGGAATTTTTACCGCAGATTGGGATCGCGCTTGGTCGGGAATAAAAAGCATATTCTCAAGCATTGTTGACCTGCTGAAGGGCATTGTTTTGGCTTTGTGGGAATTTCTGAAGAGCGCATGGGAGTCAATCAAGGATGATGCCGAGGCTATTTGGAAAGGGATAAAAGATTTTGTTATCCCAATTTGGGAAGGGATCAAAAAAGCAGCGTCAACAATATGGAATGCCATAAAATCGGTCGTATTAACGGTAGTTAACGGAATAAAAAATGGAATTGTGTCCGCATTTAATGCCGTTAAGACGTTCATTTCGAATTGTATGAACACGATCAAAAACGTTGTAGTGGGCATTTGGAACGGTGTATGGGGTGCAATAAAAGGCGTTATAAACGGCATTCTCGGCGGTATCGAAGGTATGGTAAACGGCGTTATACGCGGTTTGAATTTTATGATCGATGCACTGAACAAGCTGAGTTTTAATGTCCCCGACTGGGTGCCGCTAATCGGCGGCAAAACATTCGGATTCAACATTAAACGCATATCTGAAGTGTCACTTCCTCGCCTCGCTGACGGTGGACTCGTGCGTGCCGGACAACTTTTTCTTGCACGTGAAAGCGGTCCGGAATTGGTTGGAAGCTCAGGGGGTAAATCCGCGGTAATGAATAACGACCAGATCGTGGATAGTGTATCGCGCGGTGTTGCAGGTGCAGTATCGAGCGAAATCGGCGGAATCGATTCGCGCATAAACGAGGTTGCAGATGCCATTCAATCAGCTCGTTTCGACATAGTAAACAAGCTGCAAGCGATAACAAACAGTATAGCAGTGCTGCGTGCGCCCAATGCGGCATACGGACTAACCCCTTACAGCGTTGCAGCTGCGGTTTCTGAGGGGCATTCCGCGGGATCAGCTGCGGAGTCAAGCATAAACGGTGAAATTACAGATGTTATCACGCGAGTGGTGTCCGATGCAACGGCTGCAATAGTATCAGCGATTCAGACATACAGCGGAGCGACCGTAACAATTGACCGTGAGTCTATCGCTGACGCTGCCGTACGCGAAATCAATAGACGTACGCGCATGACAGGACACTCACCGCTGCTTATATGAGGAGGACGCATGAGACCTATATTTCGAATTAAAAATCACGACTATACCGCGTTTCTGGCCGCGGACGGCCTCGCTCCGGTGCGTAACGATATAGATGCTGACGGTTGCGGGCGCGATTTACTGAGCGGGAAAATGTACCGTGCTCGTATCACGCAAAAAGATAAGTGGACTGTCAAATTTGGTCGAGTACCTGAGCTGGTAATGAAATCAATAGCTGAAGACATCGATCCGGTGTTTGTTCCCGTATGCCTGTTGAATCCGAAGACCAATAAGCAGACCACAAAAACTTACTATACATCTACGCTGACATATGGTACCCAGCGATACGGTGCAAGCAATGACTGCACGTATTACGATGGCTGCACATTCAATTTGACCGAGAGGTGATTTAGTCATGAGTTATCGCAGTGCTATTTGGCGAAAAATTGTACAGCAAGATAACTATCAAATGCAGACGGTATTACGTGTCGGAAACACGATTTACAGCGAAATCACAGCACCCGTTATTGAGCGAGTACTTATGGACAAGCCGCTGTCAGTCGGGAACTGCACTGCTGCATCGATGCGTGTATCTGTACTTACGGATACAGAAATACCGCAGTCATCACCGATAGTTGTTTCGGGTAGACTAACCGATGGTACACTGTACAGTGAGTGGTATGAACTCGGCACGTTTTTTGTAGATACGCGGGTTAAAGAACACAATGGACTTATCACGCTTGAGTGCTACGACTCTATGCTGCGTGCAAATACGGAGTACGACAGTCGCTTCGATACCGCATGGCCCAAGCCGATGCTAACCATGGTAGAAATCATTGCAAATCAGATGGGTGTCGGAATCGATCCACTCACGCGAATTAATACCGGCGTAAACTATCAAATTCCGAAGCCCGACGGACTAACAATGAATCAAATCCTTGGTTACATTGCCGGATGCCATGGCGGAAACTGGGTAATAACCGGTGAAAACCTGCTTAGACTCGTACCTCTGTCTACCCTGCCGACCGCAAGCTACTGCATAACGGACTCTGTAGGTAATCACATAGAGACGTCGAACGGTGATGCACTGATATACTACAGGCGCACGGAGCGAACAACAGCATTGCCGGCGGTCACCGGAGAAACGCCGGACTCGGCAACTCCAATAATGTACGGCGTGCTTGACGCTGCCCAAAGGCAAATTACCGATGTAAATGATGACTGCATCGTGTGGCACGACAATACTGAAATCGCGAGTAAGACCGTTAATGTTGCTGCGGTGCTTGGCAAATTCACCGTGAGTGATACTATGATCGTATCCGGGGTTGTAATGACGGACCAAAACGGAACGCAGTTCTCTGCGGGATCTGATAACGGAGCCGTAATTACAATACCCGAAAATCCGTACGCAAATCAACCCGTATGCGATGCGCTTTACGCTGCATATAGTGGACTGCTGTATGTAGCATTTGAGGCCACAGAGTCGGTGTGCGATCCATCGGTTGATTTAGGTGATGGCGTAGAAATCGGAAGCACCCTGGGTGTGGCATACGGCATAAAACTCGCACTCGGCGTGCTCCCAACGGCAGATATTCGTGCACCAAAGGATGAGACGCTGGAATCCGAGTATCCGTATAAGTCCGTTAATGATACGAAATTCGAGCGACTCAAAGCTGCTGTTGACGGTGCCGTTGCACAAATGGAACACTTCGGCGGAGGCATTGGACAATTCGAACGGCGGCTAATCGACTTGGAAAAGCAAACCGAGTCGTATTCAGCAATAGGTGCGCTGCCGTTGGCGGATATAGCGGCAATTTTCAATTAATAAAGGAGAGAAAGATGGCAAACAAAAAGATCACCGATTTCGCAATACTGAGCAGTGCAAATGATGAGGACGTGTTGCTTGTTTCCTCAGACAACGAAACATACTGTATCACAGTGGGTACGTTAAAAAACAACATAAAAGCGTATGCGGATACGATTCTGTCGAGTGTATCTAACGGACTGACCTACAAGGGGTTTGTGAACTACTTTTCAAATCTGCCCACCAGTGGAAATACGCTCGGAGATGTATACACGGTACGCTATCAGGGAAACGCGGAAAGCGGAAAACCCGTTGTGGACGGTACAGAATACGTCTGGAGTGCGACCGATAATGCTAAGGCTGAATGGATAGCGCTCGGACCGAACGCAGCACAGAAAATGGACAAGCTCGAGTCCGGCACAGTCGGAAACGTTATGTCCGTCGGAAGCGATGGTAACGCACAAGACAGCGGCACGGCTCTCTCGATGCTGTTAACACGCGGGATGCTTGATGTACCGGGTGGCATTCCGTCACTCGACCGGAGCGGCAAGATTTCGATTAGTCAGCTACCTGCAGCAGGACTTCTGCCGCAGGTGATTGTGTCATCCAATATCGGAGCCGCAATCACGTGCACTTGTGGCAGTAAGAGCATATCGGTCCAAAACCCGACTGGGACAATCTCAGTCAACCTTCCTGACTACGGTGACTGGGTAGTCGTAGGTACTTCAGCGGGAAAGCAAACTACACCGGTAACGGTGTCGGTTGACACAGTAAAACAGTATCGTGTCCAGTTAAGCTATTTCGCTGCAATTCTTACCGTTGTTGGCGTCACTCAGGGTGCCAAAATTTATGTAAGTAACGCTGATAATTCATATTCGGCAGTTGTCGGAGAGAGTTCTACATCCGTAACTTTGACTGTATCGGCGGCGGGAACATACAACATATGGGAGACAGTCGGAAACAAATCAAGGGTCCTCGGTTCGATAAGTATCACGGCTGACGGACAGAAATATACATTCCAGGCTTCAGCATCTACGGGAGACAAAGAATAGTGACGAAGAACTATGTAGATAAAACCGGCCTACTCTACTTTTGGAGTCGGGTTAAAGAATGGGCAACAAGCAAAATCCCAACAAAAACCAGTCAACTGGAGAATGACAGTCATTTCATAACGACCGCCGATGTGCCTGACGGCGCTACAGCGTCTACAACAACACCCAAAATGGACGGCAACGCAGCGGTTGGCATAGAAACAGCATTCGCGCGGGGAGACCACGTACACCCGTCTGATACAACGAAGGTGGATAAGGTGTCTGGCAAGGGGCTGAGCTCAAACGACTATACGGCGGCTGAAAAGGAAAAACTGAGCGGAATAGCAGCAGGGGCAACAAAAACCGAGCTGTGTACGGATATCAGCAAAAACGCATCGAGCGACACATATGCCGCAACCCCTAAGGCTGTGGCGGCGTATGTCGCATCGATGGTGTCGGGCGTGTACAAGCCCTCGGGCAGTCTGGATATGTCGGTATTGCCGCCGCCGGGTCTGTCGGTGCTGGGGTGCGTGTACAATGCAACAACGGACTTCACAACGACGGATAAGTTTGTTGAGGGAGCCGGCAAAGCATATCCTGCTGGCACGAATGTTGTATGTGTTTACAATAATGGCTCCTACTACTGGGATGTGCTGTCAGGTTTTATAGACCTGTCAAAGTACGTCATTGCAGATGAACTTGCCCCGATACCGGAATCAGAAATCGAGGCGATTGTAACGTGAACAAGAACACCGAATCATCTATAGCAAAGTATGTAAGCCTTACCGGGCTTAAAGCTTTCTATGCAAAGCTCAAATCGGCATTTGCTCCGGTGTCGCATAATCACGCGGCAGGAGAAATAAACAGCGGCACGCTTCCCGTAGCACGCGGCGGCACGGGGCGAAGCAGCGCACTCAGCGCAGCCAAGGCGCTTGGCAGGGGTTACGGTACCTGCGCTACTGCAGCCGCCACAGGAGCCAAGACAGCCGCGCTGAGCGGATTTGTCAGGCAAGTCGGCGCACTCGCCGCCGTACGCTTTACGTACGCCAATACTGCATCCGGAGCAACACTTAACATAAACAACACCGGCGCGGCAACGATTATAAATTGTTACACAGGTTTGACCATATCTGCAACAGACATATCAGCGGGTATGACGGCACTGGTGATTTTCAATGGATCGAGTTGGGTGCTGATGAATCCAGCCCCTGCTCAGCAAACATCAAAAACGTAAGGAACGAGGTAAAACTATGCCAACAATTAATGTCACAGTACGCAATAAGATTGCTAAATCACAACCACCGGCGTTCATCGTATGCGGAAACAGCGATTACACGGCCGTGTTCGACCTGGATGACGAGTGGGCGGAGTTCCCAAATCGCGTCGCGGTTTTCGTGTACTATGCAGGGCGCGAACGCAGAAACGAACGCGTCATCTTCGACGGCGACGAGTGCCCGATACCTACACTGCGCGGAGTACGTGCGGTTGAAGTTGGCCTGGAGGCGGGCAACATCCGAACGACTACGCCGGCGCGTATCAGGTGTTTCGGATGCATCACGGACGCCGCAGGTACACCGCAAGAGCCCGACGAGGATGTGTATGGACAGATTCTTGAGAGAGCCGACAATATGGCTCAAGCGGCCACAGCAGCAGCTGAACAAGCCGAAAGTGCACAGACGGCTGCAAGCGCAGCGGCAAAAGACGCGCAGACCGCGCAGACCGCTGCAGGCACGGCAGCACAATGCGCACAGACGGCGCAAGATTGTGCGCAAGCGATGGCAGGAACGTTTGACTTCACCGGTTACATGCGCTATCGAGTTGTTACGGAACTCCCCGAGCAGCAGGATGATAACGTGCTGTATCTCATCGTTGATCCCGAGACTGAAGCTCCAAGCGAGCCTGAGTCTCCCGAAGGAGAAACTGGAGGGACGGAATGAGAGCTTATCTTGCGAAGCAGTCTTTAGGAACGCTGGACAGGAACGGAAAGTTTTACGCTGCCGGGAAGCAAATACAAAAGGCAGTGTTTAAAGGCGAAACTATTTATCACCTAAGGAAGAACCTCGCACTCAATGCTGCTATTCTTTACTACAACAAGAAGTATCCGGATTATGCGAAGAACGGACCGCAGCACGCCTTTGACGGAAAGATGAGTGATCCCGAAGCCGACAAGTGGCACGCTTCCGGCATCAACGGTTGGGTTGCATTCGACATTCATACCCCCGTTGCAAATCCGATACTCAAGATATATCATGCCGGTTCTGCAAGTGAAGATTCCAACCTGAACACTTCGTCATGGGATGTTTATATCCTTAACGAAAGGTACTTCACGGAAGAATCGTTTTTCAATCTGACCATCTCCGAACGGAATCGAGTCTGTCAGATTGCATGGGCTTGGAAAAAGATTCATGTCACAAACGGCAATACCGCTGACATATCTGTCGACCATATTGATATGCCCGAGGCAAGGCGTTTGTTCAAAATCAACATGCGCAAAACGAATCAGACCGGGTATCCCTATCATCTCAATGTTTACGAAATTGAGATGTATGCCGGCAACTGATAAACCCTCCGAATTTGCCCGCTGCCCCTGCTTTTTACCGTAGGCAGCGGAACAAAAAGCGAAGCCTGAAGCCCGTTCCTGTTCAAAATGCAGGAGCGGGCTTCGGTGCTATTGACAGCGGCTCACGGATAAGTTATAATAGTAGCATCGATTTTTTACGGAGGGACAGACATTGAGTACCGATGACGACAACGGTAATCATGAGTGTCAGGGCGCGGTAACATACTGCTGCGTTTCAGCCGAGCATTGCTCCGGCGGGCATTTTCTGCCCGGTTTTTTCGTTATATATTCCGCATATGCTCAAATGCGTATCCGAAAGTTTTGCGTTCGGAGCGTTTTTTTGTTGCCCGCATTCCCATCCCTGCAAATTCAACAAGGAGCAGTTTTGACCCAATGAACCACATTTCAATGATCGTTGCCATGATGATATGCATCATTCTTTCCGCATATTTTTCCGCAACGGAAACAGCTTTTTCGTCTCTTAACCGCACAAGGCTGCGTACAATTGCGGAAAAAGGCAACCGCCGCGCCGTGCTTTCGCTGCATCTTTGCGATAAATACGACAAGCTTTTGTCCACCATTCTTATCGGAAACAATATTGTTAACATTCTTGTGGCGTCACTCGGCACTGTGCTTTTCGTTGAATTGTACGGAAACAAGGGCGCAACAATTTCAACCGTTGTTGTTACAATCGTTGTTTTGATTTTCGGCGAAATCAGCCCCAAGAGCCTTGCAAAAGAGAATCCTGAAAAATTCAGCATGTTCTCGGCTCCCCTAATCAACCTTCTGATGATTGTTTTTACCCCGCTCACTCTGCTTTTCACCGGCCTTAAAAAGCTGCTTGCAAAGCTGCTCAAAACCGACAGCAACAGAAAGGTCACGCAGGAAGAGCTGCTGATGTTTGTTGACGAAGTTGAACAGGGCGGAAGCATCAACGAGAACGAGGGCTCCCTGCTCCGCAGCGCAATCGAGTTTAACGACGTGCAGGTTGAAGACATTTTGACCCATCGCGTTGATATCGAAGCGGTTGATGTTGATGAATCAAAAGACGAAATTGCAAAGATTTTTACCGAATCCGGACATTCGCGTCTGCCCGTTTACGAAGAAACGATAGATGACATCATCGGCATAATTCATCATAAGGATTTTTACACGGACGGCAGCATTACGGAGCATTCGGTCCGCGAAATCATGACAAAGCCTATATTCATCCCGCCGACTCTGAAGATAAGCAACCTCCTGAAGCTGCTGCAAAAGGAAAAAACTTATATGGCCGTTGTTACGGATGAATACGGCGGCACACTCGGCATCGTCACAATGGAAGATATCCTTGAGGAGCTTGTCGGCGAGATTTGGGACGAACACGACGAAGTTATTGAAAACGTGCGAAAACTCGGTGAAAACAATTATGACATCAACTGCGCAATGGATCTCGATGAATTTTTCGATATGTTTGATATCACGGATGAAACCGATTCATCGACTCTTAACGGCTGGGTTATGGAACACCTGGGAAGGATTCCCGATGTCGGCGACAAATTCAGCGCGCACGGCCTTGAAATCACGATAAAGGCTGCGGACGGGAGGCGCGTTAATGAAATCAATGTTGTTCACACACCCGTTAAGCCCGAAAAGGGCACGAAATAAAACGGGCCGGCGGTCAAATCAACATGAATTTAAATCGGAGGTAAAACCACAATGAAATATAAAAGAGTACTGTTAAAAGTCAGCGGCGAAGCACTTTCGGGCAAAACGCCCATTGATTTTGAAAAGGCCACGGAAACCGCACTGCAAATTAAAGCGCTTCATGATGCGGGCTGTCTGCTCGGTGTTGTTGTCGGCGGCGGCAACATTTGGCGCGGACGCTCCGGCGGAACAATGGACCGAAGCCGCGCCGATAACATAGGCATGCTTGCAACCGCCATGAACGCACTCGCTCTTGAGCAGGCACTCATCGACCTTAACGTTCCCGTTCGCGTGCTTTCCGCTGTTTCAATGGATATGTTTATGGACAGTTATTCCGCACGCGAAGCGAACAAGTCCGTTGACGCCGGCACGGTTGTTATCTTTGCCTGCGGTTCGGGCGCGCCTTTCTTTTCCACGGATACGGCATCGGCGCTCCGTGCTGCTCAGATTCACGCTGACGCACTGCTGCTTGCAAAAAATGTTGACGGAATATACACCGCCGACCCGAATGTCTGTGCGGAGGCAAAGCGTTATGCCCGCATCAGTTACGATGAAGTCATTACAAAAAACCTCAAGGCAACCGACTTAACGGCAATGAGTTTTTGCCGCGAATACGGCATTCCGATGGTGCTTTTCAAAATGCACTCCGCAGAAGCGCTTGTTGCCGCCGTTAACGGCGAAAATGCCGGCACGATAGTTGATGCGCAGCCGGGATTCGAACTTGTTTAAATTAAACGCTGCTTCGGCGGCAGTCGAACTCATAAGCAGCATCAATCGGAGTTGCCCTTGCGCAGTCAATTTGCGAATTTTGCCGCAAAAATACAAAAAAACACCCCCGACTGCGGTTGACAACGCCGCGGCCTTAATATAAAATAATACAGTTAATTCATTCTTCAAGAGGAGGATTTACCATGGATATTATCGAAACCGCACAGGATAAAATGAACAAGACCATTGCAGTGCTCAACAGGGATCTCGGCTCCCTTCGTGCAGGCAGGGCAAACCCCAAGCTGCTTGACCGCATCATGGTGGACTATTACGGCACGCCCACTCCCATTAACCAAATGGGCACCGTCAGCTCACCCGAACCGCGTCTTCTTGTTATCTCGCTGTGGGATGCTTCAATGATCTCAGCCGCGGAAAAAGCAATTCAAAAATCCGATCTCGGCATCAACCCGTCGAACGACGGCAAGCTCATTCGCCTTGTTTTCCCCGAACTTACCGAGGAACGCCGCAAAGAGCTTGTTAAAATCGTCCGCAAAAAAGCCGAGGAATCCAAAGTTGCTGTCCGTGCAATCCGCCGCGAAGCAAACGAAACCATCAAAAAAGACTGCAAGGACGGCACTATCACCGAGGATGACCAGAAGAGGCTTGAAGAAAAGGCTCAAAAGGCCACCGACAATGCCATTAAAGAAATTGACCGCATTGCAAGCGAAAAAGAGAAGGAGCTTCTTGCCGTTTGATGAACATACTCGGTTATCCGCTTGATCGGGCCGCTGCAATTCTTGAGCGTGCGGGCTACCGCGTTGAAACGGTCGAGGCACGTTCACGCAAGGGCGTTGAAGGCGACTCCAAACGTGTTGTGCGCTGCCTTCCCCTGCCCGGTCGCAGCATTCCGACAGTTCAGCTTGTGTTTTGTGAATTCAAAACAAACGTCGATTCCCTCCGTGCGGAGGATGCGGCGGACGCTGAATCAACCCATTGAGAATACGCGGCTGCTGCAGGTTCTCGGCTTGCAGCAGTCTTGTTGTCGTATTTTTATGATACTGCCCGGGCGTGGTGCATGTTCCGGCCGCCTTTATGTTTTATGAAGATTTATCCCAAATTCACAAATGAAGAACTTGCCGCACTTTCACTCGGCGGCGAACTGCCGCACCATGTCGGCATAATAATGGACGGCAACGGCCGTTGGGCAAAGAAACGCCTGCTTCCGCGCAGTGCGGGGCACCGTGCGGGAATGGAATCCCTGCACCAAATCGTCCGCACAACGCATTCCCTCGGAATCGAGGCACTCACGGTCTATGCATTTTCAACCGAAAACTGGGCTCGCCCCGCAGCCGAAATCGATGCATTGTTCAAGCTCCTCTCCGAATATTTTTATAAAGAAATCGATGAGCTGAACCTGAACGGCGTCCGGATACGCACCCTCGGCGAACTTTCGGCATTTAAACCCGGACTCCGTTCCCTCATGGAGGATGCCGTTGAAAGAACAAAGCATAACACCGGCCTCTGTTTCAATATCGCCGTTAACTACGGCAGCCGTGATGAAATCGTTCATGCTGTCCGCCGCATTGCAGCGGAGGGCATTGCACCCGATGCCGTTACCGAGCAAACAATAGCAGACAGGCTTTATACGTCAGGACTGCCCGAACTTGATCTCATCATCCGCACCGCCGGTGAGGAGCGTTTGTCCAACTTTTTGCTTTGGCAGGCCGCATATGCCGAGTTTGTTTTTTCAAAAACGCTGTGGCCCGATTTCACTCCCGAGGTTTACTTTGGTTGCCTGCGCGAGTTTTTGAATCGAACCCGACGCTTTGGCCGTGTGCTTTGATTTTGCGGAAGTTTTGTTCAGGTTTGCGCCGTTTTGCGGCTCCTTTCAGCGCAGCCGCAGAATAATTATGATTTAAGGATTTTGTTTTATGAAAGATTTGCCTGTTCGCACTTTAATCGCCGTTCTGTTAATCGGTCTGCTCTGCCTCGTTGTTTGGTTCGGGGGCTGGGTTCAGGCGGCTGTTCTCGGACTTTTCACAGTTGCAGCTGTCTATGAAATGTTCACGATCTTTGTCAAAAGAGGAATTCGCCCCGCCGTGCTTCCGCAAATTCTGCTCGGCGGCTCAATGTTCGCCGTAATGTATAAATTCGGCGCAAGATTCATTCTTCCGCTGGCGGCTGCCGCATTTGTTGCAATCATGGTTGAAAGAATCCTTAACGCGCGGCGCACAAATGAAGATCTTATCGCTTCGCTTGCGCTGCTCGTCTACCCCGTGTCTCTGCTTGCCTGCTTCGGACTTGTCGGGTTCGGCCGAAACGATATTTCGCGTGCAGCATTCCTTTGCATTTTTGCCGGTCCCTGCATGGCTGACAACACCGCATACATGGTCGGTTCACTGTTTGGCAAGCACAAACTCTGTCCCTACATCAGCCCTAATAAAACTGTTGAGGGCGCAGTAAGCGGCGTTGTCGGCGGTGCTCTCGGCGGCGTTATTGTCTATTTTGCTCAAAAACTCTGGGGACTTGACGTTTCTCTCGTTACTCTTATTGCAGTATGCTTCATCGCGGGCATCGTTGGGCAGTTCGGAGATCTGCTTGCATCCACATTCAAACGCTGGGCAGGTGTTAAAGATTACAGCAATCTTTTCCCCGGTCACGGCGGCGTGATGGACAGATTGGACAGCGCAATGGTCGCTGCGCCAATCGTTGCGGTCGCATTTGCATTTTTCATTTAATATGCATCAAGCGGATGCCGAACAGTCGGTCTGCTGATTGCCGCAGCCCGCTGCAAAGGCGGCTTGTCCGCTCCGTTGTTGTTTACGGATTTTTCCATTGGGCTCAGCTGCGGATTCGGCAGCTCGCAGAAAAACTTCTCGTTGTACGGAGGATCAACAAATGAAAAAAATTGCCGTTTTCGGTTCAACAGGTTCAATCGGAACACAAACTCTCTCCGTGGCGGGCTTTCACCCGGATGAATTCGAAGTTTATGCAATAGCTGCAAACAAAAACGCAGAGCAGGTGGTTCGCAGCGCAAATGAGTTTCACCCGAAGTTCATCGGCATGTATGACGAAGCCGCCGCACGCGAAGTTGCCGAACGCTGCCCCGGCATCACTGTTGTTTCGGGCAGCGAAGTAAACTCGCTTGCTGCTCTTTCCGAAGTTGACATTGTTGTGAACGGTGTCAGCGGCTTTGCGGGACTGTTCCCGCTGCTTTCCGCACTCCGTGCAGGAAAAACCGTTGCGCTTGCAAACAAAGAAAGCATTGTTTGCGGACATGTTGTTGTGAACCGCACTCTCGCCGAATTCGGCGGAAAAATACTTCCTGTTGACAGCGAACAGAGTGCAATTTTTCAATGCCTTGCCGCAGGCCGCAGTGAGGATGTTCGTTCGCTTATTCTGACAGCATCCGGGGGTATGTTCCGCAACGCTTCGGCCGATGAACTTGCCCGTGTAACGCCGCAAATGGCACTCCGTCACCCCACATGGAGCATGGGCGGAAAAATCACGATTGATTCATCCACGCTGTTCAACAAGGGACTTGAGCTTATGGAGGCCGGGTGGCTGTTTGATGTTGAACCGAATCAAATCGAGATCCTTATTCACCCGCAGTCCGTTGTGCATTCGATGGTCGAATTTTGCGACGGTGCAGTGTTTGCGCAGATGAGCCCTCCCGATATGCGCCTTGCGATTCAGTATGCGCTCACCTACCCGCACCGCATCACATCTCAGCTTCCGCGGCTTGACCTTGCAGAGCTGCATTCGCTCACGTTCGAAAAACCCGACTGCAAACGATTCCCCGCAATTTCTCTTGCATATGACGCTTTCCGCGACGGCAGCAGTCTGCCCATCGCCTACAATTCCGCCAACGAAACGGCCGTTGAGCTTTTCGTTCGCGGCTGCATCGGTTTTACCGACATTGCAAAATGTGTTGAATACTCAATGGAAAGAATTCCCCGTGAAAAAATCGGCTCCGTTGACGACATACTTTATCTTGATAAAGAAGCCCGCAGGTTGGCCTGTGAATGCTTCGGAAAGGAAACATTATGACAATTGTTTACATACTTCTTGCGATACTTATTCTTGAGCTGCTGATTTTCCTGCATGAGCTCGGTCATTTTACGGCGGGCAAACTGCTCGGTTTCCGCATACTCGGCTTTTCGCTCGGATTCGGTCCGGCTCTTTTAAAATTCAAAAAGGGCGAAACCGAATACTCTCTTCGTGCATTTCCCGTGGGTGGTTTGTGTCAGTTTGACGGTGAAGATGAAGAAGCCTTGGAGAACGACCCGCGCCGATTCAACGCTCAGCCCGTTTGGAAGCGTTTTATTGTTATTCTTGCCGGTCCGTTCATGAATATACTCACCGCCTTTCTTATCGCGTTCGTGTTCTATCTCTGCAAACCGATGCCGGTTTACGCTGTTGACCCTGTTACGCATTACGAGGTTCCGATCGTTGCTTCAGTTAAAGAAAACAGTCCCGCAGAAAAGGCCGGATTGAAAAACGGTGACGTCATCATTGCAATCAACGGTCAATATCCGACCGAAACGGCTGACACGGATATTTACTCCTCTGTTTCCGCACTTATCGGTGCCGCAGGCAATGATTTTGTTATGACTGTTGAGCGCAGCGGAGCGCAGCTGGATCTTGCCGTCGGCGACGCCTTCAACTCAACTGAAAACAGAACCGTTATCGGCATAACGATAAGCGGGCTTGTTGAGGACTACCGGCATTTGAACGTTCTTCAGGCGGCAGCAAGTTCCGGGGAATACCTCGTTCTAATCGTGAAAGCAACAGCCCAGGGCATTGCGGGCATGTTCAAACACGGCATACACAGCGGAGATCTTTCCGGCGTTGTCGGAACGGTCGGAATCATGGTTGATGTTGCGCGGAAATCAATGATTAATCTTGTCAATATCGCTGTGATCCTTTCGCTCAGTCTCGGGTTGTTCAACCTTATTCCGTTCCCCGCACTCGACGGCGGAAGGCTGCTGTTCCTTTTGATAGAAGCAATTATTCACCGTCCGCTGAACCGCAAGGTCGAAGCAATCGTAAACGGTGTTGGACTCGCCCTGCTGTTCACACTTATGATAGTTGTTACAATCAGCGACGTTGTGGGACTTTTCAGATAGTGCGGATCGCAGTGCATTGTTCGTAAAGATTCAAAGAGGTCTGATATGAAACTTCTTATTCTTGTCGGCAGCGGTGCTGTCGGAAAGATGACCGTCGGGCAATCAATCATGAGAAAAACGGCGCTGCGCCTTTTCCACAACCATATGATGATTGAACCCGTCATTGAGATTTTCGGCGAGTATAACCACTCCGTTGTTGCAAAACTTCGAAGAACGATTTTTGAAGAGTTTTTGAAAACCGAACGGGAAGGGTTGATTTTTACCTATATGTGGGCTTTTGATTGCCCTGAGGACGGCGATTACATTCGTTCCGTTACGGAGCTTTTTCGCTCACAAGGCGCAGAAATCTATTGTGCAGAGCTTGTTGCACCTCAATCCGTCAGGCTTGAACGAAACCGAACGGAAAACCGCTTGCGGCATAAGGCTTCCAAACGCGATTTGAATTTTTCCGAGGAAAGGCTGCGGCATGAAGACAGCAAGTACCGCTTGGTAAGCAATCCCGGAGAGATCCCGTTTGAGAACTATATTCGAATCGACACATCCGAACTCAGCGCGGATGAAACCGCGGAAAGGATAATCGACGCATTTTCAATTCCGCAAACCTGTCAAACCGGCAAGGAATGATTCCCCGCTCGACGCATTAAATTATATATGGCGAAACAAATATCGGCAGCCCCTTAGACAGGGAACTGCCGATGTTTTCAGTTGCTTATGTATATGCAAATCACACCGAAGCTTCGGCAGCAGTCGCTGCGGAACGCGCTGACCCGATTTCGGTAAACAGTTTTTTGAAAGCCGTAACCCTGCTTTCTTTTTTAAAAATCACTGCATTCATCCCGTCCGCAACTGCGGTCACGGCATTTTTTGCGGTCAAAATCGGTATTTCCGGAAGTTCGCGGCTGAAACACTCCGCAAGGCCGAATTGCAATGCGCCGCCTCCGATCAGCGTTATTCCCGTATCAAGAAGGTCGGCGGCGGCCTCCGGCTGCAAAGCCTTCACGGCATCCTTAACAAAGCGAATGAGCGCCGTTTGCCCTCTTTGTGCAGCCGCCCGCAGCTCCGCGCCGTTTGCGCGTACCGTTTGCGGCAAACCGTCGTCGGCTGAACGCCCCTCAATATCAAAGCTCAGTTTATTCAGGTTCTGTTTAATTATTTCCGCCATGCGCTCACCTATCAGCAGCCTGTGTTCATCGCGGAACCAATTTTGAATCGCCCTGTCCACAGCCGCGCTGCCCTCATTCGAAAACCCCTGCCAAAGCATTCCGCCGTTTGCGAATGCAGCGCAAGTCATTGTTTCCGCTCCGATGTTCACAATCATATGTGCCCTGTCCGAAAACAAATCCGCATCAGCCCCTATTGCACCCATCAAAAGCGGATCATGCACCTGAAGCGCACGAAATCCCGCAAGACGTGCCGCCTGTTTGAGAGCATTTTGCTTCACCGTGGGCAGCATATGCGGTATCGCTGCATGCAGCTCAATCGATGCCGTTGTACGCTTGCCGGTTTTTTCACATGCAAGCCGACCGAGCAGCAGCGCAAGCATACGCGTGTTTGCCGCCGCACCATCGCGAACAGGCCGAATTACACCGCTGCGATGCATCAGTGCTGCATTGCCCGCTGCGGCGACCGTGAGTTTTGCTCCCGCTTCAAGAGCGATTGCCGTTTCCTCCGCCGCAACTTGCCCCCGAGCAACACATTTAATGCATTTTGAACCTATATCCGCTGCAAAAACGGTTTTGAACATCTTTGAACGACCTCCGAAACAATTCCTTCTCGGCACGGGGAATGCATTCAGTCTTTGCACTCCCTGTCCCTATAAGAAATTATTCCCTTTTTTGCAAAGAATAACCCGTTCCGATTCAAAAATTTTCGGTTTTTTTGGCTTTTTACGGCAAAGCAAAGTGTTCCGCACCGCCGAGTTGCCGCACACGGCAGAAACCTTTCTCACTTACTCTATTCGATACGTTCGTAAAAACCGTGTGGTAATATCCCTATTTTTTTAAGCATTTTGTACAGTACAGGAATCGGCATACCGATAACCGTGAAATAATTGCCCCGAATTTCGCGGACAAACATGCCGAACGGCCCCTGTATGCCGTAAGAACCCGCCTTATCCAGCGGGTCGCCCGAATTCACATAATCCGTTATCTCGTCGGGAGACAGAGTTTCAAACGTGACCTCCGTAATGCTGCATTCAGTTTGAATTTCCGCTTTTTCCCGAATGCTGCACTGAGCGGCGGCGTTTTCATCAGGGATATCCGCAATCACGGACACTCCGGTGAAAACTCTGTGGGTTTTTCCGGAAAGCATTGAAAGAATGCGCACTGCATCCTTCGCATCTTTGGGCTTGCCGATAATCACGGGCTTTGTCTCCCCCTCCTTTTGAAAAGCAACGACCGTGTCGGATCCGATAACCGCAAAATCCCGCCGCCCCGCCGCAAAAAGACGGTCAAACACCTCTTTCGCCTTGCGAAACGAAAGAGCACGAACAAAACTCTCCGGGTCATTTTCATCAATCGTTTCATCAGCATTGCTGACAATAATCTCATAGTCATATCCGCACATTGTCAGCAGCTCGCGCCTGCGCTGTGAGCCGCTTGCAAGAACAAGTTTCATAGTCATTTTCCTTACGTTGTATAAATTTCGGAATACTGTATACGCGGTTCGCACGTATTTGTCGCATTTTACATTTTATTGTCAAATCAGACTTTTTCAATACGTCTCGTTCTGCGTTTGCCTTCGGGCAGGGCTATAATACCAGTATTGCCGATGTATTTCAAGGGCTGATTCCCCGTTTTAAAAAAAATTCAAAATTTTTTTCATTGAAGTGGTGAAAGGTGTTGATTTGTGGGGCGATTGATGATATAATCAGCACATATCCCACAATACGGGTAATGCATTACATAGTAAACGCCGAATCCGGCTTATTCTGCAATAAAGACCATGAATTCCGCGCTTTTTGCAGAAATGCGGATTTTCGGTGTACTCAATCGAAATTAAGGCGGTGTCGATATGCTGTTGGGGCAATCCAGAAACAATTTGGACTCCAAGGGGCGAATTTTCGTCCCCGTTAAGTGGCGTCCCGACACCTCCGATCACGTTGTTGTTCTTATCGGATTGAATCCTGCCGATGTCAAAAAGGAAGAAAGATTCCTTCAGATTCTTCGGTACGAAAAGTTTGTTGAATTTGCAAAGGATCTAACCTCCTCGCGTCCCTCCGATTTATCCCTCATGCGTGCCAAGCGAAAGATCTTTTCAAGCGCGGAAGAGTGTACCCTTGACAAGCAGGGACGCATACTGATTCCGCAATGGCTTGCAAAGTATGCAAACCTTAAGGATGAGGTTCTGCTTTGCGGCGTTGAAGATCGCATTCTCGTTTGGAATCCCGATGATTTCGAGGCAGCGGAAGCCGACTACACGCTTAATGAGCTTTGCTCCGATGTTCAGAATTATTCCGATAAAACTCCCGGTAATTCTTCTGCGGCATCGCTCATATCATCCGCATTCGGAGGTTAATAAAAGATGCTCAATGATATAAACACAAGCTTTTATCACACCCCAATAATGCTTCCGCAGGTTCTGTCCCTGCTGCGTCCGGAACGCGGCGGAACATATGTTGACGGAACGCTCGGCGGCGGCGGTCACAGCCTCGGAATTTTGCGTTCACTCCCTGCCGGCGGCAGATTGTTCGGCATTGACCGCGACGGCGAAGCTATCGCCGAAGCCTCCGCAAGGCTTTCGGTTTTTCCGAATTTCACGGCTGTTCGCGGCAATTTTTTTCAACTTACCGAACTGCTCAATGCCCGCGGAGTCAACGGTGCGGACGGAATCCTGCTTGATCTCGGTGTCAGCTCGCATCAGCTCGACGATGCAGAGCGCGGATTTTCATACGGGAGCGAGGCGCGGCTCGATATGCGAATGGACAAATCCGCTCCGCTCAGCGCACATGATGTTGTAAACGGCTATGATACAGCTGCGTTGACACGAATCATACGCGACTACGGCGAGGAACGCTTTGCCTCACGCATTTCAAATGCGATCGGTGCGGCGCGTGCGGACAAGCCCATTGAAACAACAACCGAACTTGCCGAAATCATTAAAAACGCAATACCGGCGGCGGCAAGGCGCGACGGGCCGCATCCGGCAAGGCGAACGTTTCAGGCAATTCGAATTGAGGTCAACGGTGAGCTTGCGGGACTTGAACAAGCGGTGCGCGATGCAGTCCGCTTTCTGAATCCGGGAGGAGTAATTGCTGTCATAACTTTTCACTCTCTTGAAGACCGAATCGTTAAGAACGTTTTCAAGAACCTTGCAAACCCCTGCACCTGCCCGCCCAATGCGCCCGTTTGCGTATGCAGACTTAAGCCCGAGGTTGCAATACTTACCAAAAAGCCGCTTGTTGCGGATGATACCGAATTGGATTTGAACTCAAGATCGCGCAGCGCAAAACTCCGCGCAGCGCAGAAACTCATAAACACGACGGGGGACGAATAAAATGGCAAAGGATTCAAGATTTAACGGCAGAACTGTTGAAGAAATGCGTGTCTATGCGCCAAACAACGGCTCATTGGCATACAAAAGCGATTATCTTTACGACACAAGGCTTGCAGCGGCTCAACCCAAGCGCAGACAGGAAACTGCCGCGCCCGCAGAAACCCAGCCAAAGATTCGCCCGCAGAAAACGCGCATTCCGCTTTCCGTCACGCTGCGTGAACGCAAAGTCGGAATTAAGCTGACTGCTTTCCTTTTTGTTGCGTTGATCGCAATGTCCGCGCTTTTGGTAGTTCTCCGTTTTGAGCGCATTGCCGGAGTTCAGCGCGACATCAACGAAATCAATGCCGGCATAGCCGCCGCCCAGCGTGGGTTCGGAGAACTTGACATGGATCTCAGCTCCTCCATCGACCTTGAAGCGGCACGACTCGCTGCCGAAACCGCAGGCCTGCACCCGAGAAAATAGCGGCAAACGGCGGACGAAAACGCCTGCCGATAAAACGGAGTCCGCCGCGCGCACGCAAGCGGTGATCGGCAGAAAACGAAATATATCCTTTGTTCATTTTCTGAGCCGACCGGCGTTTGTCATATATATTCGGAGGTAATTCTGCAATGAGCATCACAGCCGTTCCCCCCGGCAAAAAACATCGCAAAAAGAATAAAAAAGCACAAAAAGCCCTGAAACCGCAATGGTCAACATACAAGCGGATTGCATGGCTTTTGCCTGTTTTTGCTTTATTTTTTCTCATCCTCCTTATTCGCATTTTCTGGCTTCAGGTTATTGACGCAAAAGAGCTTCAGCAAAAGGCATTAAGCCAGTGGACGCGCCCGACAACCGTTACGGCCGAACGCGGCATGATAATCGACTGCAACGGGCAGACACTTGCCAAAGACGGCCCCGTTTACAAAATTGTGATATGGCCGAATTCCATTTCCGAAAGCGACAGAGTTCGTGTTGCCACGGAACTCAGTCGTGTTCTCGACCTTAACTATGAAAAAGTTCTTGAACGAGTTTCAAGCAAAAAACTTCGTGAATTTATTCTCAAACGACAGGTGAGCAAAGAAGCCTGCGACGAAATCCGCAGTTTGCAGCTTGGCGGCGGTGTCGGAATTTCACCGGACACAAAGCGCTATTATCCGTTCGGCACTCTGCTTTCACAAACCATTGGGTTCACAAGCACGGACGGAACCGGGCAAAGCGGACTTGAACTGACATACAACAAGTATCTCACCGGCAAGGACGGCGAACGTATTGCCGAAACGGACAGCAGGGGAAACCAAATTGCCGACAGTATGATTCAGGAGTTTCCGCCCACGGACGGTTCAACACTGAAGCTTACCGTTGATGCAAACATTCAAAGTTACCTTGAAAACGCGCTTGCCGAAGCTGTTCAGGTCAACAATGCAAAAAATGCACAGGGAATCATCATGGATGTCAACACCGGTGCCATCGTTGCAATTTCAACAAAACCCGACTATGACCCGAACTCCCCTCCGAGGGACGACATGCAGATGCTTGCCGAGCTTTCCCGCAATCGCATTGTAACCGATGCATACGAACCCGGTTCAACTTTCAAAATCCTTACCCTTGCGGCAGCACTCGATTCCGGAAGTACTCATCTTGAGGACAGTTTCTACTGCAACGGCGGTTATATTGTAAACGGCGAACGCATCAAATGCTGGAAACATGCCGGCCACGGCTCCCAGAACCTAACCCGCGCCACGGAAAATTCCTGCAACTGCTGTTTCATGAAACTCGCCTTGACAATGGGTACCGAAAAGTTTTATGATTATCTTTATGCATTCGGCCTTGGGCAAAGCACGGGCAGCGGACTTGTCGGTGAAAGCGAAGGCATCGTAACTCACCAGAAATACGTTACCCAAAACGATCTTGCACGCATCGGCTTCGGGCAAAGCATTGCCGTGACGCCGATTCAGCTTGCAAGCGCAGTCTGTGCCGCAATCAACGGAGGCGAACTGCACACACCCTATATCGTTGATGAAATCATATCGGCCTCCGGTGAAACGGTATTCAAGGCCGATACGTCCCCCGTTCGCAGGGTCATCAGCGCGGAAAGCTCCGCATACGTTCGTCAGATACTGCAAAGTGTTGTTGATAACGGAACGGGCAAAAACGCAAAGCTTGCAAACTACACCGTCGGCGGAAAAACGGGAACGGCGCAGAAATACGACGAATACGGCCGCGTATCCTCGGGAAATTATATCTGTTCATTCATCGGATTCGCTCCCGCGGACGAACCCCGTTATCTCTGTCTCATCCTTGTTGATGAGCCTCGGGTAAGTTCAATCTTCGGCAGCACGGTTGCCGCACCTTTCGTTCGCCGTGTGCTTGAAAATGTGTTGACGCTGAAGGAAGTACCCGGATTAACCCCGGAAACAAGCTATCAGACGGTTCAGCTGCCCGACCTTGCCGGAATGTCCGCGGCTGACGCTTCCGCACTGCTTGCGCAGTACGGACTTGAGGGCATTTTCGAATGCGATGCGGTTGTTACAATGCAGGTTCCGGCAGCGGGCCAAAGCGTTGTTATCGGCTCGTCCGTTCTGCTGTACACCGGACTTGAGGGTGTGAACACCGCCGAACCGACCGCTGAGCCGTATTATGTTACCATGCCGAGTCTAATCGGGAAAACCGCGCTCCAGGCGCATGATGAGCTTAAACAGCTCGGACTTACAATGATTGCCGACCCCGCCGATCCGTTCGGATATGTCATCGGGCAAAGCATCTATGCGGGCACGCAGGTTGAATTCGGCTCATCCGTAACGGTTTATTTCGGCTATTCGACTACAGGCGGTTAATTTCCGCAACAGGCAGACTTTTTGCTGCAAAATCAATACTTGCTTTATAACAGGAGAAAAGCAATGCTTATAAGTGAACTGACAAAAAATACCGACTGCCGCATAATCGGCAGCGACTGCGACATCAGCAGAATCGAATACGACTCAAGAAAACTCACCGGCGGTGAGCTGTTTTGCTGCATCCGCGGCACTTTCAAAGACGGACACGAATTTGCCGAAAGCGCAGTTGCCCGCGGCGCAGCCGCGCTCCTTGTTGAACGGGAGCTTCCTCTTTCCGTGCCGCAAATTATTGTGAAAAACTCACGTCATGCAATGGCCGAGCTTGCAATTGAGTTTTACGGTCATCCGCTTGACGGAATCCCTGTCATCGGCATCACCGGCACGAACGGAAAAACGACAACAACATACATGATAAAAGCGATCGCCGAAAAGGCGGGCTATAAAGTCGGACTGATCGGCACGATTCGAAACCTTATCGGCGACAGAATCATCCCCACCGACCGCACCACACCGGAAAGCGTTGAGCTTCAGCGTGTGTTCAGGCTTATGCGCGACGAGGGTGTTCAGCTTATCGTGATGGAAGTCAGTTCGCACGCATTGGATCAGGACAGGGTTCACGGAATCGAGTATCTCATAGGCGGATTCACGAACCTTACGCAGGATCATCTTGATTATCACAAAACTTTTGAAAATTATCTTGCGGCAAAAAAAATTATGTTCACACGCAGCAAATTTGCCGTTATGAATGCCGATGACAGCCACAGTGCGGAGCTGCTTCGCGGAATCAATATTCCAAGCATCACATACGGCATTCGCTGCGAAAAAGCCGATGTTCGCGCTGCCGACATTGAAATCTGTGCGCGCAATATCGAATTTGAAATGCTGACGCCGAACGGAAACAAGCAAATCAATGTTTCCATTCCCGGGCTTTTCAATGTTTTTAACGCAATGCTTGCAGCATCGGTCTGCATGAAACTCGGAATTGATTTGGACACCATTGCGGAAGGGCTGAAAAGCGTGAAGGGCGTTTCCGGCAGGATGGAATCGCTGCCTGCGGAAGGCTTTGATTTTTCCGTTATACTGGATTTTGCACACACACCGGACGGACTGTCCAACCTGCTCTCTGCCGTTCAGGGTTTTGCCAAAGGACGCGTCATTGCCGTGTTCGGCTGCGGAGGCGACAGGGATAATGCCAAACGTCCGATAATGGGTGCAACGGCGGCAAAACTTGCAGACTTCTGCGTTGTAACATCCGACAATCCGCGCACGGAAGACCCGACGCGCATCATCAACATGGTGCTTGAAGGTGTGCGCAGCGAAAAAACGGAGTACGTTGTTATTGAAAACCGCCGCGAGGCAATACGTTACGCACTGAATATTGCAAAGAAGGACGATGTGGTTGTTCTTGCAGGCAAGGGTCACGAGAACTATCAGGAAATCAACGGCATCAAGCATCCGTTCGATGAAAAAATAATCGTTGCCGAAATTCTTGAAGATATGCGCTGCGGGCGCAAATAATTCCGTATTCGGCGCAGTTTTGCGCATCTGGCCGTTTCGGTTCCGTGCAAAGAAAAAATATAAGAGGTTCGTATTATGCAAAAGATGATTTTCGCTTTCATAACCGCCGCAGCAGCGGTCATGCTCATTTCTCCCCTGTTCATTCCCATGCTCCGACGACTCAAGTACGGGCAGGTTGAACGTGCCGAGGGGCCGCACGCACATTCCGCAAAGGAAGGCACTCCGACAATGGGCGGCATTATGTTCATAATCGCGATCATTATTGCAGTTGCGGCATTCAGCATATACGGCATTGCATTCGATTTTTCGGTTCCTGCCGTGCTTATCATGCTTGCGTTCGGGCTTGTCGGCTTTCTTGACGACTTTATAAAAGTCAAGCGCAAGCGCAATCTCGGTCTCCGCGCATACCAAAAAATTATCGCACAGCTTCTTCTGTCCTTTGCAGCGGCGTACTATGCCTATAAAAGCAGTTTTATCGGCTCAACATTGTATGACCCGATTTTCGGCAGCATCGAACTCGGCGGATGGTACATTCCCTTTACGATGTTCATGATAATTGCCGTTGTCAACAGTGCAAACCTGACCGACGGCTTGGACGGTCTGCTTTCCGGCGTCTCGCTGATTTACAGCATTGCAATGGGTGTGCTTTTTCTCTATTTTGCAAAAGTTTTCGACGGCAGCTTCATTAACGAACCCCGTTTCGTTGCAAACCGCGACGGAATGCTTTGCATGAGCGTTTTTGCGTTTGCGGTCGCCGGCGGCTGCCTCGGCTTTTTGAAGAGCAACAGCTATCCCGCAAAAGTCTTTATGGGAGATACCGGCTCAATGGCACTGGGCGGCGCAATGTCCGCAATGGTCATTTACAGCCGTTCCCCGTTCCTCTTCCTGCTGATGGGCGTATGCATTGTTGCCTCCGCCGTAAGCGTTGTGCTGCAGGTCGGCTCGTTCAAACTGCGCCACGGCAAGCGCATATTCAAAATGGCACCTCTTCATCACCATTTTGAGCTTTTGGGCTATCCCGAAACAAAAGTCGTTTCGGGATACATGATAGTGACCGCACTTGCCTGCGTTGCCGCACTCGCACTGTTCCTTTGATAGAGCAAACAAATAAAAGTCTGCTTTATTGTGCAGCATAACGCTGCATTTCAGAATGCCCACCATTGGTTCCTGCGGTTCGGGCGAACCGTTTTGAACACATAGCCGCCGTTCGGCGCCGAAAGTCGTGATTTTTGTTGGCACTTGGCACGACTGATAATGATACCGGGTTTTTAAGAAGGAGCATCGGCACACTTCTCAAAACCCCGCTGCGCCGAACGGCAGCATCTAAAAGACTGCACTGCCGCAGATACGAATTTGTTCCGCAGGCAGCTTAATTCACCGAATAAAACCTATAAACAACGAAAGGACGCGATTCGATATGAAAAAAACCGCACTGATCGTCGGAATGGCAAAAAGCGGCATTTCGAGCGCAAAACTGCTTTACAGAAACGGGTATAACGTTATCATTAACGATATGAAACCCGTCATTCCCGGGCTTGAGGAAGCTCTTTCCGGCATTGAATACACCGACAAACTCGGCGAAGCTCCCGAAACACTTTTGGACGGAGTGGACCTGATGATCATTTCCCCCGTTATTCCGATTTTCGCTCCATTTGTCCGCAAGGCACAGAGCCGCGGCATTGAAGTTATCGGCGAAATTGAACTCGGTTATCGTTATTGCAGCAGAGGAACGCATTTTGTGTGCATCGGCGGCACGAACGGAAAAACCACAACCACTGCGCTTACCGGCGAAATATTCAAAGCAAACGGCGAAGGCCAAACGTTTGTTCTCGGCAACATCGGCATTCCAATTACCGAACATGCATCCGAAACGCGCCCGGGCGACACCGTTGTTGCGGAAACCGCCGCGCTCCAGCTCGAAAGCATCCGTGACTTTCATGCCGATGCAGCCGGGCTTTTGAACATCACCGAGGATCATATCAATCGGTTCGGCTCGATGGAAGCGTACATTGCGGCCAAAATGCGCGTTTTTGAAAACCAGACCGAACAGGATTTTGCCGTTCTGAATGCGGATGATCCAATTGTTTCGGCCGCGGAAACAAAAGCAAAAAAGCTTTACTTTTCAAGGCTGCATGAGGTTCGGGACGGCGCCTTTGTCCGCAGCGGCATCATCATCTTCCGCATGAACGGAGTTGAAACGCAGCTTATTCCCGCAAACGAACTCGGCATCATCGGTGCACATAACCTTGAAAACGCGCTCTGTGCGGTTTGCCTTGCTATGTCCATGGGAGTAAAGCCGGATGTCGTCTGCAATGTTTTGAAATCATTCAAAGGTGTTGAGCATAGAATTGAATACACCCGCTGCCTGAACGGAATCACCTTTTACAACGATTCAAAAGGCACAAACCCCGAATCCACCGTTAAAGCCGTTGAAGCAATGACAAAGCCGACAGTGCTTATGCTCGGCGTCGGTAATTACGATAAGCAAAGTGATTATCGTCCCGTCTTCCGCGCCTTCAACGGAAGAGTTAAGGCTGTTGTTGTAAACGGTTCAAACACCGAAGCTATCATGCGTGCGGCCAAAGAGGAAGGGTTTAAAAACATCTACCCCTGTTCGGATGATTTCCGCGCACTGATACTGAAAGCAGCATCCCTTGCCGAACCCGGCGATGCAGTGCTGCTCTCCCCCGCCTGCGCAAGCTGGGGCATGTTCGACAATTTTGAACAGCGCGGTGACATATTTAAGGAAATAGTAAACTCACTATGAGGCGGTTTTGATTCCCGCCCATCGGGCTTGAGTTTACGCCGAAAAATGCCGCATTCTGCCCGAAACGGTCCATCCCGTTTCGGAATAATCGATAAGAGAGGTTGAGATGGAAAGCAACGCAACACATATTCGTTCCACCGAAAGGCGCGGCGGCAGTTCTCCCGCCGCTGCACCCATGCCGACAATGCGCCCGCGCAGACACGGCATGGACTACTTGCTTTTTCTTACAGTTGCGGCAATCTGCGCATTCGGCGTTGTTATGCTGTTTTCCGCAAGCTATTATTATGCCCAGTCCTTTCAGGGCGATGGGTATTACTACGTAAAAAAGCAGCTGCTCTTCCTTGCAATCGGCATTCCCGTTATGTTCGGGCTTTCGTTCGTGGATTACAAATTCTACCGGCGCTTTGCATGGATGGCATATCTGCTTATAATCCTGCTCCTTATTGCCGTTCTTCTTTTCGGCAAAAACCTGCAGGGCGGACAGCGTTGGCTTAAAATCGGTCCGCTGCAATTTCAGCCTTCCGAACTTGCAAAGTTCATAATCGTTATTTGCATGGCAAAATACATGACGGATCATCATGAGGATATGCCGTCGTTCGTTCGGGGGCTTTTGCCGATGGCTGCACTGCTTGTCGTTCCCGCCGTGTTGATTTATTTTCAGCCGAACGTTTCCATGCTCATAATCCTTTGCATTGTGTTTGCGATCATGCTTTTTATCGGAGGAGCGGATCTGAAATATCTCAGCATTGCGGCACTTATCGGCGGAGTTGCTCTCGTTGTTCTTTTGTTTGCTGCGTCATATCGCGAAAGCAGATTTACTGCATGGCTTGATCCTTGGGGCAACAAAAGCGATGCCGGCTATCAGATCGTTCAATCGCTTTATGCATTCGGCAACGGCGGGTGGTTCGGTCAGGGGCTTGATGCAAGCCGTCAAAAACTCCTGTTTTTGCCTTATCGTGAAAGTGACTTCATTCTTTCCATCATTGCCGAGGAACTCGGCTTTGGGACTGTTGCACTGTTAATTGCAGCCTACTGCTTTATTATCTACCGCGGCATTAGAATTGCGCTCTCCGTTCGCGACAGGTTCGCTTCACTTGTTGCGGCGGGGTTCTCTTCCATACTTGCCGTGCAGGTTGCGGTCAACGTTGCCGTTGTTACAAATTCAATACCCGCAACAGGGCAAACGCTCCCCTTCATCAGCTCCGGCGGTACCTCGCTTGTTATATTCCTTGCCGGCATCGGCGTACTGCTCAATATTTCACGCTATACGGAACCCCGAAAATCACGCGGAGAATCATATGGAAAACACAAAAAACAGAAACAGCGGCAGCAATAACGAACCTGAGTACGGCAGCAGGCATTCCCGCAACCGTTCTGCGGACGCTTCAGGCAATTCCGTACACGGTGCCCGCGGTGCGGCCGGAACACGTGCACGCAGGACTCCGCACGGAGTTGACTCCGACGGACTGGATACCCGCGCAGCGGCACCCGCGCGCGGCATCAGCCACGAGGAAAAGCGGCGGAGGCAAAACAGGCGTGACATTTTCAGTTCGCTCGGAATTCTTCTTCTTATCGCACTGCTTGGGTTTTGCGGTTATACAGCCTACCGCTTTACCTGCGTTGACTCGTTCATTGTTTCCGGAAGCGGCCGATACAGTGCCGAACAAATAATCGGCCTTGCAGGTTTGCAGACGGGCAGGCATATTCTTTCCTACAACACGGATGAAATATCGAAAAACGTATCAAGCATTCCGAATTTGATCTGCACCGGCGTGCGCAGGGTTTTTCCGAATAAAATCAGTATCAATGTTGCCGATCACAATGCTGCGGCGGCCATACCCGCAGCAAACGGAACATATACGCTTATCGATGCCGAAGGGCTTGTGCTTGCAATCGGCGCGGAAAGCAGCGGTGAGCTTATCCTGCTCCGCGGCATGGCGAATATCGGCTTTGTGCGTAATACCGTGATAACCGAAAAAAACCACTGTCTCCGAACCGTCACGGCAATGAAGCTGCTTGCGGCAGTAAAAGAATATGATTTTGCAGAAAGCGTTATTGCAATTGATGTGTCAAATGCGGCCTCGATAAAGCTTGAGCTTCAGCACGGCTACACTTTTGTGCTGGATGACTGGCGGTATGCGGAAGGAAATATTCAAACCGCAGAGAAGGCTTACAAACGCCTTCTCCCCGTCTATCCGAGTGGAGGGACGGTCAACATATTTAAGGATTCAACCGTTGTTGACTTCACTCCGCGCAGTTCGGCCGCATCGGTCCCGCCTGAAACGGATGCACCGCAGCAGGTAACTGCTCCGCCGAATCCAACGGACGAGCCTTGATGAGGCATTGCATTAAGTTTATAAAACAAATTAGGTTATTCTATCTTTTTTACGCAAAGTCGCTGCCCGGGTGTTGCGTATAATATTGCATATATGCTATAATGAGCATACATATACGCACCGTCCGCACACATGTCGTTTTCGTTGTGAAAATGTGACATACCCCGCCGAAAACCGGTTTTCGGCAGCGGATTCTGCATTTGGAGAGCTTGAATGAAACAGAGTGTTATAATCGACATCGGCAGCAGCAAAGTTCTTGCCATGGTTGTCTGCCCTGCGGCTGACGGCGCGATCATTGTTCAAAATGCCGAAGAACGTACCTACTCCGGGTATCGATTCGGTGAACTTCCGAACGCGGCCGCACTGAGCGATGCACTTGAGAGCATTGCCTCTGCACTCCGCAGCTCTCATGGAATCCGCCTTCGCAGTGCCTGCGTCGGAGTTCCCGCACCATTCACAAAGACCCTGCTCAACTCCTGCCGACAGCCTGTTGAATCCAGATCGCACCGCGTCACGGAACCGGACATCGATCTTCTGCTTGAGCAGGCGGCGGATTTCACTCCGCCGGAAGGCTTTACGCTGATGCACAGCTCGCTGTTCAACTTTGAACTTGACGGCATGGCGGCGGAACATTCGCCCGTCGGCAAGGCCGCAAAGGAAATTTCGGCGGATGCGGCGCATACCTTCGTTGACTCGGCTTTCGCCGCAGTCGTTTCGGATGCGCTTCGCTCAGCAGGCATTGCCGCCGATCCGTTTGTTTCATCGCAGTTGACAGGGGCATTGTTCACAATTCCCGAGCCGGACCGCGAAAACGGTGCGATACTAATCGATTGCGGCGGTCAGCATTGCGATGTTTCACTCATATATGACAACGCTCTGCTTTGCTCCGAAAGCATCGGAATCGGCGGCGAACACTTCACGCGTGATATTGCATACGGGCTGCGTCTTCCGTTCGGCACGGCGGAAAACATCAAACGCAGGTATGTATTCGGGCTTGATTACAGCAACTCAGTTGAACGCGTTATGATTCCCGGAGAGGGACTTGCAACACTCAGCTGCGGCGCAATTCAATCCGTTATCGAAGCCCGCACCGTTCAGCTTGCGGATGAAATTCAAAGCATCATCAGCTGCATTGAACAAAACGCTCGGGCGCGCTTCCCCGTCTATCTCATCGGCGGCGGAATTGCGCTTATGCGCGGCGGCACGGAAAGGCTTTCCCGACTTCTCGGAAGGCGCGTATATGTTTCCATGCCGCGGACAAGCCTTATGAACGCCGTTAACTACGCACCGGCATTTGCGCTTGCGCATTTCATGCTTTACGGCAGCGGTTCACTTGCTGTCGGCAACAGACGACTGGTGGATAATATAGTCGGCAACATCAGAGATTTTTTCGCTTACCGACAAAATGCATAGCAATTATGCAAAAATTGCCACAGTATGCACCGATTGGTTTTTGAAAAGAGCAAACCGTTCGATGCATTCTCAAAGTTTAAATCAACCGAAGACAAAGGAGGTTTTATCAATAATGGCACTTGATCTTGAACTCGATAACGAACAGGGCAATATTGCCCAGCTTAAAGTCGTCGGCGTCGGCGGCGCAGGCGGGAACGCAGTGAACCGTATGGTTGAATTTGGTCTTCGCGGTGTTGAATTTGTATCCATCAACACCGACAGACAGGCTCTATTCACCTCCAAGGCAGACATCAAGGTTCAGATAGGTGAAAAGGCAACCCAAGGTCTCGGCGCAGGTGCGGAACCTGCCGTCGGCAGGGCTGCAGCAGAAGAGAGCATTGATGAGATCAACGACGCAATTCGCGGCGCAGATCTTGTTTTCATCACCGCAGGTATGGGCGGCGGCACCGGCACCGGGGCAGCACCCATAGTTGCAAAAGCCGCCAAAGAGCAGGGCATACTGACCGTTGGTGTTGTTACAAAGCCTTTCAGTTTTGAAGGCCGCTCACGCATGAGGAATGCACTTCAAGGCATACGCGATTTGCGCGATGTTGTTGACACGCTCATTATCATTCCCAACCAAAAACTGCTTTCCATTGTCGGCAACACACCCATTAACGATGCGCTCCGCGTTGCGGACGATGTGCTCCGTCAGGGCGTTCAGGGAATCAGCGACCTTATCACCTGCCACACAATGATCAACAGCGACTTTGCGGATGTTCGCACAGTCCTTTCCGCAAAGGGCATGGCCCACATGGGTATCGGCACCGCAAGCGGCGAAGATCGCTGCACGGAAGCTACCCAGCAGGCAATCAAAAGTCCGCTGCTTGAAACAACCATTGACGGTGCAAAGGGCGTTCTCATCAACGTTGTGGGCGGACCCACTCTCGGCATGATGGAGGTTGACAATGCAACCAACCTCATAACCTCGGCTGTGGATGAAGAAGCACGCATCATTTTCGCAATGGGCATTGATGACGCAATGGGAGACGATGTTCGTGTTACCGTTATTGCAACAGGCTTTGAGTGGCCCGCAGAACTGGATAACGACCCCTCAAGGACGCGTCAAAATGCTGTAAATTCCGGCATTCGTCCCGACCCCGACTCCCGCGACGGCAGAGGCATTCGTGTTGATACACGTCCCGCCGCTCCCGACCGTGAACAATATGATATCCGTGACGACCGCTTAAATACTCCGAACGCACAACGTGAATACGGTACTGCACCCATGCGTGACGAACCCGGCAGGCGCGACTACGTTGATCGCAGCTACAGCGACAGGCAGGAGCCCCATCGAAACCCCGCTGACTACAGCGACAGGCAGGAGCCCCATCGAAACCCCGCTGACTACAGCAGCGGCATTCGCGGCGGTTCAGGCTCGAACAGTGCAGAGTACGGCAGACCCGATTATGAGAGTCGCCCGGGATACGGCAACGCTCCTGCATATGAAGACAACAGGGGCTACGGCAGCAGCTACGGCGATGAACCTCGCCCGGCAAGGCCCGCTGAGTCTTCCCGCAAAAGCACTCCCCGCGATGACCGCGACAAAAACAGCGGACTCGATTGGCCCTATTTTCTCCGTTCCAAGAAAAAGAACAACTGATTTAACAATCTGACAAAAAAACCGAAAGCATCCGAACATGCAGACAGCATTCGGATGCTTTCAATTCCGTTATGCGGTTTTATTTACATCATCATTATTTGCACAAAGCAGCCGACATCAAAATTCGTTGTTGACAATACGATGGGCTCGGTGCTATAATCATTTTAATCGGTGGTTCATCCGCCGAAATTTAAACAAAGAGGTATACCGGAGTGACCGTGATCGACTGAGTTTTTATGCAAAGCAAACTTTTTATTTGTTGCGCTTAAAAGTGTGCAAAAGAGTTTGCGCTGCGATTCGGTTGATAACATCCCGGTGGACTTCCGCATATTTAACAGGATAAATGCAATGCAGACTTTGTGTTTCCCTGTATGAGCTTTATAGTTCTGCTCAGAAGCGGATGTGAATGATGTTTCACGTTCCGTTTTTTATTTTCATAAAATGTGTTTTATGTGCACCTTAACGAAACCCTCCGAACCGCCCGCAGACTTCGGCTTTCAGCGCATTTATAACCCGCAGGCTTGAACAACAAGGAGGTTCATATGTCCATAATTTCAGTACGCAATTTAACCTTCTGCTATGAAGGCAGTTTCGACAACATTTTTGAAAACGTAAATTTCACGATCGATACCGATTGGAGACTTGGCTTCATCGGACGAAACGGGCGCGGAAAAACGACTTTTCTGCGGCTGTTAATGGGCGATTATGCATACGAAGGAAGCATCACGGCAAGCGTTCATTTTGACTATTTTCCGTTTGCCGTAACAAATGAAAGTCTGACCGCTGCCGAAATTCTTCTGACTGTTTCCGGTATTGCGGAATACGACTTTTGGCGCGCCGAGCGGGAACTCGGACTTCTCGGTGTTGATGAAAGTGTGCTCCCCCGTCCGTTTGCAACGCTTTCCAACGGAGAAAAAACCAAACTGCTGCTTGCCGCACTCTTTCTCAAGGAAAACAATTTTCTGCTCATTGATGAACCGACGAATCATCTTGATCTTGACGGGAGACGACTCGTTGCGAAATATCTCAAGAGCAAACGAGGGTTCATTCTTGTGTCGCACGACAGGGCATTCCTTGACGAATGCATTGACCATGTGCTGTCAATTAATCGCAGCACGATAGAAGTCATTCACGGCAATTATTCATCATGGCAGCGTGAAAAAACTCGGCGTGACGATTATGAACGCAGTGAAAACTCCCGTCTGACCGCCGAAATTGCCAACCTGCGCAATGCAGCGGACAGAATTGCTTCATGGTCGGACAAAATTGAAGCAACAAAAATCGGCGGCGGTCCGTGTGATCGCGGCGCAATCGGCGCAAAAGCCGCAAAGATGATGCGTCATGCAAAGGCACAGGAGAGCAGACTTGAACGCGAAATCGAAAAGCGGGAGGCACTTATGCACGATGTTGAATATGACGAGCGGCTGAAGCTGCATCCCGAGCCGTATTTCAGGCAGAATCTGCTTTTATCAAAAGACCTTTCCATTTTTTACGGTGACAGATGCGTTGCAAACGGAATTAGTTTTACGCTCAACCGCGGGGACAGAATCGCGCTTGTCGGGCGTAACGGCTGCGGTAAATCCAGTTTGCTGAAGCTTTTAACCGGCCAACCAATTGCACATACGGGCACACTTGAAATCGGCAGCAGACTGACCGTGTCGTATGTGCCGCAGGATATGTCTTTTCTTTCCGGCAGCGCAGACGACTTTGCCGCAGAAAGCGAAATTGATATCACCCTGTTCAAAACGATTCTGAGAAAGCTTGATTTCAAGCGCACGCAGTTCACAAAAGATATGTCGGAATTTTCCATGGGCCAAAAGAAAAAAGTCCTGCTTGCCCGCAGCCTTTGCCAAAGAGCCAACCTCTATATCTGGGATGAGCCGCTGAACTACATTGACGTTATATCAAGACTTCAGATAGAAACGCTGATACTTGAATACAAGCCGACCATGCTGTTTGTTGAACATGACGAAGCTTTCGTCAACGATATTGCAACGAAAGTGTGCAGAATCAGTTTGAATCAATAATGAGGGTTGCCGCTGCATTCCGGCTGCTCCGTGTATTGCAGCAGGGCGGCGAACGCAAAAACGGGAGCATCGTCATATGACAATGCTCCTGTTCGTTATTTTGGTTTAATTGTGTGCGTTGATTTCTGTTTATACCGCGGGATTATTTGCCGCAGCAGCAACAGCAGGGATGATCAACGGAGGACATATGCTTGATGAGGTCAACAAGCTTGTTGGAATAACCCCATTCATTGTCGTACCAAGCAACGAGCTTTACGAAATGATCGTTGAGCATGATGCCGGCGGTTGCATCGAAGATGGAAGTTCTCTTATCGTGATAGAAATCGGAAGAGACAACAGCGTCCTCGGTGTATCCGATGATGCCGGCGAATTCGGGGCTTTCGCTTGCTGCCTTCATAACTGCCTTGATTTCATCGTAAGTTGCGGGCTTTTCGAGCACGCAGGTGAGGTCAACAACAGAAACGTCAATGGTGGGAACGCGCATGCTCATGCCGGTCAGCTTGCCGTTAAGAGCGGGGATGACCTTGCCGACTGCCTTTGCTGCACCGGTGCTGCTGGGGATGATGTTGTGTGCCGCCGCACGGCCTCCGCGCCAATCCTTGCGGGAAGAACCGTCAACGGTAAGCTGGGTTGCGGTGATGGAATGAACGGTGGTCATAAGACCCTCTTTGATGCCGAAATTATCGTTGATAACCTTTGCAAGAGGTGCAAGGCAGTTGGTTGTGCAGCTTGCATTTGAAACAACGTTCATGTCGGACTTGTATTCCTTGTTGTTTACACCCATAACGAACATGGGAGTTGCATCCTTTGCGGGTGCGGAGATGACGACCTTCTTTGCGCCGCCTACGAAATGCTGGCTTGCGAGTTCGGTGGTGGTGAACTTACCGGTGGATTCAACAACGTATTCTGCGCCGCATTCACCCCAGGGAATCTCCTTGGGATCCATGCAGTTATAAACGCTGATAGCTTCGCCGTTGACAACGAGCTTGCCGTTTTCAACCTTGATTTCTCCGTCAAACCTGCCGTGAACGGTGTCATACCTGAGCAGATAAGCCATGTATTCAAGGTCGATGAAGGGATCGTTGATGCCCATTACAGTAACGTCGGGATCCGCTGCTGCTGCGCGGAAAACGAGCCTGCCGATGCGGCCGAAGCCGTTGATGCCGATTTTGGTTGCCATGAGTGAAAAGCCTCCTCAAAAGATTATAAATATTTGAATCGGAAGCCGGCGGCGAAAAAGAAGCCGGCCTTGACCTTATTATACCCCATTACGGGGAAAAAACAACTATATAATTCGGGATATTTTTTCCGAAAAAATAGAAAAAAATTAATGCGCCGACGAGCCGAACCGCCTGCCGGCGGAAGGTGTCAGAAGTTCAGCTCCTCCGCAACGATATAGAGCGGACGCTGCTTAAGCTCATCGTACATGCGGTTCATGTATGCACCCTGAATGCAGAGGAAGAGGAAAGTGAGTCCCTGAAGCAGAACAACGCCGTCAACTGCCCAAAGCCACGCGGGGAATTTGACTCCGCAGCAGGCAAGCACGATGAGCGCAATAAGACCGAGACCCGCAATGATGCTTGTGAACACGCCGAAACCGCCGCAAAGCGTCAGCGGGCGATCACTGAAACCAATGATTCCGTCCATTGCAAGGCGAATCATTTTTTTGAGCGTGTACTTAGTTTTTCCCGCAAAACGTTCGTTGCGGACAAATTCAATGGGAACGGCGTCAAAGCCCATCCAGCCGCTCATGCCGCGCAGGAAGCGGTTATGTTCACGCATTTTGAGGAACACATCCGCAACTTTGCGGTCGATAAGGCGAAAATCGCCGGTATCAAGCGGAATTGCGGTTGCACTCATGGACTTCAGCAGGCGGTAATATGCAGCGGCCGTGAGCTTTTTGAATATGGTCTCTCCCTGCCTCTTGAGGCGTTTGCCGTATGCTATATCAGCACCGTTTTCCCATGCTTTGACCATTTGCTCGATAACTTCGGGCGGATCCTGCAAGTCAACGTCAATGATTATCAACGCATCACCTTTGGCAGCATCCATGCCGCAGGTTACGGCAAGCTGATGCCCGAAATTCCTGCTGAAGGAACGCACCTTGACCTGGGGATTGTTCTTTGCGATATTGCGCAGAATCTTCATTGAGCCGTCACGGCTGCCATCGTTTACATAAATGATTTCGTAAGGATAACCGATTTTTTTCATAACCGCATCCATACGGGAAAATGAGGTTTCAAGCACCTCTTCTTCGTTATAAACGGGTACAATAAGCGAAAGTGTTTTTTCCATAATTATTAACCGTTGCCCTTTATTTTTTGTTGTTGCAGCGCAAACCGCATTGCAATGATTCCGCAGCGGCGGATGCGCCGACGTATTGCTGCCTCCGCAGACCGACCGTTCCGGCCGTGTCTTGGGAGATTATACAAATTATATCCTATTTCGCCGCAGATTTCAAGCAAAAAGGGAAAAATAAGTCCATACGTTATATTCCGTCATCAATGCCCGGGCTGAACACCGACAGAAGCATCGAATTCAAGAGTAAAAGGTTTATCCGTCAGCGCTGTATCTGTCAATACTGTTGCAAAAAGCAGATTCTCCCCCGGCTCAAGCTTCAGCATGAATGAGCCGTCTGCCGACTGCATGCTGCCGGAAGCAATGAAGGCCTCGCTGCCGCCTTCCGTCGTGTCCGCGAAAATTATGTTCACAGCACAAAAAAGAGTTTCGGGGTAGCTGTTTATGACCATGCCGTCAACGAATGTGCCGTCGCCCTCCTCGAAAACGCGAAAGTTTACAAATCGGAGATATTGCTCAAAATGCTCCGTGTCGCGAATTTCTTTTCCAAGCGCATCATAATGCATTATGCCGCCCGTAGGCGCTGCATCGGCCGTCGGATATGTACCCGCTGTCGGCTCGGCGCTGTCGACCCGGAATCCGTGAGGCGGCAATGTCACATCGGGCATAATGCTTGAGTTTTTGTCATTGCAGCCCGCTGCCGAGAGCACTAAAGCCGCAAGCAGTCCCGCGGACAGGCGCAGTGCAAAACGCATACACCCGTCCGCAATATCGTTCTTTATTTTGAAGTGTTCAAACACAGTTTTACGCATTCGCGGGAAGCTTCCGATGTTCACGGATAAGCTTTTGACGCAAATCGTACAGCCCGTCCGAATAATCGACTTTGTAAACTTGCGGGTTCATCAAACGCTTGCTTTCCTCCCAGAGGGTGTCAAGCTCCTGCTTTGCATATGCCTGAATCTGTTGAATCGTCGGACAGTTGTAAACCTGTTTTCCGTCTATGAAGATGGGCACAAGCAGCTCACGCATTGTGTAATCCGTAAGTGTCATGCGTTTATAAGTTTGTTCGGGGTGGTAAATCGTGAGCGGTTTTGTCGTGTCGAACTTTTCATCGCGCAAAGCGATAAGATCGGCAATCGCCATATGATCTTTATCATACAGGCGATAAACGGTTTTAATGCCCGGGTTTGTGATCTTAACAGCATTTTCGGACAATTTGATTTTCGGATAAACGACGCCGTCAATAATTTCAGCAGACATTTTGTAAACACCGCCAAGTGCGGGCTTGTCGTTTGAAGTTATGAGCTTTGTTCCGACACCCCAAGTGTTTATGCATGCTCCCTGCATTTTCAGGCTGTTGATAAGCGTCTCGTCCAAGTCGCCCGAAACACAGATTTTTGCATTTTCAAACCCGGCTTCATCAAGCATTTTTCTTGCTTTTTTTGTAAGGTAAGCAAGATCGCCCGAGTCAAGACGAATGCCCACCGGCTCATAACCTCTGCTGCGAAGCTCGTTAAAAACTGTTATTGCATTAGGAACGCCGCTGCGCAGCGTGTCATATGTGTCAACAAGCAGCAGACAATTTCCCGGGAAAATATCCGCATAGGCGCGGAAAGCATCAAGCTCCGTCGGGAAGCTCATTACCCAGCTGTGTGCATGTGTGCCGAGGATGGGAATGTTGAAAAGCTGACCCGTGAGAACATTGCTTGTGCCGCAGCAGCCGCCGACAACGGCAGCACGTGCGCCGTAGTTCCCTGCATCCGGACCCTGTGCGCGGCGCAGACCGAATTCCATTACGGCATCACCCTTTGCGGCATAGCAGACGCGGCTTGCCTTTGTTGCGATAAGCGTTTGATGATTAACAAGGTTCAGCAACGCTGTTTCAACGAGCTGTGCCTCCATTATCGGTGCAATGACGCGAACGAGCGGTTCATACGGATAAACGAGGGTCCCCTCTTCCATTGCATAGATTTCACCCGTGAAATGCAGTCCGCGGAGTACGCTTAAAAACGATTCATCAAAAAGATTAAGCGAACGCAGGTAAGCAACATCGTTCTCCGAGAAATGCAGATCATTGATATATTCAACGATAGATTCCGTGCCCGCCATTACTGCATAGGAAGAATTTGCTTTTGTATCGCGGAAAAAAAGGTCAAAGACCGCTTTGTTGCCCGCCATGCCCTTTTTAAAATAGCCGTACATCATGGTCAGCTGATAAAGGTCCGTCATCATGGTCAGGTTGCGGCTGCTCATTATGCTCATTTGTGGTTGAATCCTTTCGGGGGTATTTATATGGTTAAAACTGTCGGAGATACACTGAATAATTCACTTTTCGGGAATCAATAAATCAGTTCTCGTCAGTGCTGTGTTTTTGATATTTTTTAAAAACATCATCAAGCGTTTTTTCGTCATCGATACCGACAAGGGTTTTTTCCTCCCCTTCGCCTGTTTCACGCAAAATTACGTATTCGAGTTCATCGCTGTCATCATCAACCGGAAGCAAAACATAGTAGTTTTCGCCGTTGTGTTCGATAATGTCCATAATATCAAACTCTATCTCATTTTCATCCTCATCGATAAGGATAATGCTGTTATAAAGCTGTTCTTCCAAACTCTGCTCTCCTGTGTTTGTATTTTGCTCCGCGGCGACAAATTCCGCCTTATAATGCAGCAATATGCAGCGAGCAGCACAGAAAGCCGTTTAATCGGCACAATGCACTGCCGCTGCATATATCGTACGTTATAAGTAAGCACTGTTCGGGCATCACACCCATAGCCGCGTGATTGCTGCCTGAATATGTTTTTGTTATGCCTTGCCGTTGCAGCCGAGAACGTCAACGATCTTATGGCGAACCATCTCTTTGATGGCAGCGCGGGCGGGCTTGAGATACTGGCGGGGATCGAAGTGAGAGGGGTACTCATCGAAGTATTTGCGGATGGTGCCGGTCATTGCAAGGCGGAGATCGCTGTCGATATTAATCTTGCAGACTGCCATGCTTGCCGCTTTGCGGAGCATATCCTCGGGGACACCGATTGCATCCGGCATGTTTCCGCCGTGTTCATTGATCATCTTGACAAATTCGGGAATGACCGAGCTTGCACCGTGCAGAACGATCGGGAAACCGGGAAGACGCTGCTCAACCTCTTCAAGGATATCGAACCGAAGCATGGGCTTTGTGCCGGGTTTGAATTTGTATGCGCCGTGGCTGGTGCCGATTGCGATTGCAAGGCTGTCAACACCGGTACGCTCAACAAATTCCTGAACCTGCGCGGGGTTGGTGTAGCTTGCATCCTCTGCGGAAACATTGACATCGTCCTCGACGCCCTCAAGCCTTCCGAGTTCGCCCTCAACAACAACGCCGTGATCGTGTGCATATTCAACGACCTGACGGGTGAGCTTGATGTTGTCCTCGAAGGAATGATGTGAACCGTCAATCATAACGGAGGTGAAACCGCCGTCGATGCAGCTCTTGCAAAGCTCGAACGTGTCGCCGTGGTCAAGGTGTACGCAGATGGGCAGCTGAGTTTCAATTTCGGCTGCTTCAATAAGCTTCATGAGATATGTGTGGTTGGCATATTTCCTTGCGCCTGCGCTGACCTGAAGAATGAGCGGTGCGTTTTCTTCTTTTGCAGCTTCGGTAATTCCCTGGATGATCTCCATGTTGTTAACGTTGAATGCGCCGATGGCGTATCCGCCGTTATAGGCCTTTTTGAACATTTCGGTGCTGGTTACGAGTGGCATTCCGGAATCCTCCTAATGAATTTATTCATTGTAAGTTAAGCGCGAACAACTCCTGCGTATCAATCAGGACAATATCGTCCGCTGAACCTATTATATACCAGTGCCTGTATTAAATCAACCGCTTTTTTCCGCAAATTTGATTTATATTTTTTATACTTTTTTCAGTCTGTTTCGGTTTTTTCAATACTAACGGTGTGTAAACGCAGCAAACAGCTGTTGTCCGGCTTCAGGCAAGCACATTCGCCTTCGGCAATGCAGCACGGATTGCTGCAATGCCTTCCTGTGAAATACCCGTTCGCTGCAAATCCAGTTTTTCCAATCCAGTCAATGTGCAAAGCACCTCGACCGCAGAATCATCAATCGGATTGCCGGACAAATCGAGTTTTTTCAGATTCACATGTTCTTCAAGAGCCGAAACATCCGTTATTGCATTGTTGTGCAGCGAAACATCCGTCAGGTTGACGAGTTCCGTAAGAGAGGAAATATCCTCAATCGAATTCATTCCCGCATACAGAACGGACAGTTTTTTCATGCCCGCCAAAGCGGAAATATCCGAAATGCTGTTATTGTATATCCACAGCCGTTCCATACTCTCAAGGCTGCGCAGCTCGGAAATATCGCTCAGCACATTATCGTGCAGGTTCAGCCTGCGCAATTCGTGAAGCTCCGAAAGCGGTGAAACATCCGAAATGCTGTTATCATGCAGATACAGTTCACGCAGCTCAACGAGTTTTGAAAGCGGGCGCAGGTCGCTTATGCTGTTGCTCCGCAAACCAAGCTTTTGAAGCTTTGTAAGCTCCGAAAGCGGCTGAAGGTCATGAATCTCGTTTTCATGCGCAAGTAGTTTAGTCATATTCTTGAGCGGCGTCAGCGGATAAAGGTTGGAGATATTGTTCTTGTCAATATCCAACTCCAGCAGCTCCGTCAGTTCGCTCAGGTGTGATATGTCAGAAATATTGTTCGTATCGAGGTTCAGTTTTCGCAATGCGGTAAGCTTTTCAATCGGAGATAAATCGTAAATCATGTTTTCGGAAAGATCCAGCACACGAAGATAACCGAATTTCGTCAAATCGTTAACATGCATCAGTCCGCACCGATGCAGATGCAGCTCCGCGATGCTGCTTCTGTCCGATACGCATATCGAGCCATATTTATATTTAAAGGCACGCGCGAAGTTTTCGTTATTAAATTGTAATTCTGTCTCAAACGGATTCGGTTCGTCTGCGGGCAGCGGCAAAGGCGTCTGTACAGGAGGAATATAATCGCCTGACAAAACCTGTGTGGGGTTCGGCACAGGGGAATCGGTTTGCTCGGCAGATCGCTCGGGTTTTACGGGAGCAAGGCTCTCGCCGCCGCTGCATCCGAGAATTGCGGTCGCTACGATACATATAAGCAGCGCAAAAGCAGCCGGTTTACGAAGTGCAGTCAAAACAGCAGGACCGGGGGTGCGAACCCCATTGTTCCGTGAACAATGCTGCAATGCCGATTTTGCTTTTTTATTGTCAGTTTCGTTGTTTGATTTAGATTTATACGTATTTTTTCTGTTAATCATATTCGTCCCGAACTCATATTGTTTGTTCCCGCCGCATTCGACGCACTTTCGCAATGCCCGTTTTCGCATCAACCAATAGCCGCCGTCCTGTCAAGGATCCTCGTGCCAAAGGGGAGCAGCCTTGTCGGTCGCTCCCCATGCCAAATCATCGTGCGGAATACGGCATTATCCACCGGACTTTTGCTGTGCAAAAGCTGTCAAGGGTGCAAATGCCGTTCGACACTCGGAGATACTCCGGATAATTCGTGTTTTTGTGTGTAACCGCTTGCAGTTGCGGCTCGGTTCACAAAAACAGCCTTTAGGCAGAGTTTCCGTCGGACGGAGTTTTTTCAGATGACACCGATTGCCATACGCATTATGGTCAATGCATCCGAAACGGAAACACCGGGGTTGCCGTCAACATCCGCAAGCTGAATCTGCTGCTCGGTAAGCTGCATCGTGCCCATCGCATACCGCATTGCAGCCAATGCATCCGAAATGGTCACGTTGCCGTCCATATCAACATCGCCGGGAGCGTACTGTGCGCCGATATAACCGGGAATGCTGATATTATCAACCCAGCCGCAGTCGCTTCCGCTGTTAATGCTGCTGTCCTTAGAATACACCCATTCGAAGGTGTAGGAACCGGTTGTCTGAGCGGTGTATGTAACCGTTGTCCAGTCACGGTCGCCGGAGATATTCGTGTTGTCCGTGTTGTTGACTCTGAATTTGAGCTTGTCGTAATTGCTTTCGCTGCTGACGCGCCAATCAAAGCTCATTGTTTCGCCTGCGTTCATGTTGACGGTAACGCTGAACCCTGCGGAAGAACCGCCGACGCCTGCATTTGTGCTTACAACGCTTGCGCCGCCGACGCTGTTCACAACATCAACCGCCCAAGGATGGCTGCTGTTGTTTGTGAAATTCAGCGTGCCGTTCTGCACGTTTGCCGCCTCATCAAAGCTCGGAAGCCCTGCAATCGTCACTTGCGCGGAGGCAGTGTAGTAACGATCGTTGAGCAAATCGTGTGCTCTTGCCGTTATGGTTGCCGTGCCCTGAGCAACGCCGGTGACGGCTGCATAACGCTTATTGCCGCGAACTGCTGCAACAGCGGGGTTTGAAGAAGTCCACTCAACCTCGAAATTGTTTGCATTCTCGGGTGTGCGGAGTGCAGACAGGCGAATTTCGCCGCCGACATAAGCCTGTGCGGAAACGGGGTCAATGCTGAGCGCCGTGAGCGCAACGGGTTCGGGGGGGATTGCATTCAGAGTTACGCCGAAATACTTAAGGCCGTTGTCCGCACCCTGCGGCGGGAAGTAAATGCCGTCAACGGGTTTTACGGTTATTGCACCGCCGCCGCTGATGGAGCAGCTGTTTCCCGTGAAAACAACCGGTGAAAGCAGGTTGTAGAGATTCTGAACATCGTGATAATCCGCGGGGTTGTATCCCTCCTGCATCCTGAAACCGTAAATGCCGTCGTATGCATCCGGCGCATTTGCTGTCATTGCAACGCGGAAATTGCCGACAAATTCGGAAGCCGTCTGACCCGTGACCTCTTTGAACGCAGCCGCAAAGGATTTTCCTGCGGCAAGCTTTTGCAGAAGCGCACGGAAAGTCTGGTTGCCGTATTGCGTGTAGATATACTGAGCAAAGAACGACACCTGAGCATAAAGCGCAAGCCTGTCGTCCGTTTCGATCCAGTTGCTCCAATCGTACATTGAGAAGCCGTTGTGCAGGCTCCATGCGGAAACATACTCGTGTTCTGCGGGCGGAGTGAGCCAATCGTTATTGGTTTTGAAGCTGTAGTTCATCCAGCTCTGAACCCTGCGGGAAATGCTGCTGCCGGGATAGCAGATTTCCTCGGAAGCCGCGCTCATGCATTCGTTTATCCACGTGTCGGAACCGCCGGCGGAGTAGTTGATAAGGTGCTGATATTCGTGCACCATTGTGCCGTAGGTATCTGCAATGTCGATGGTGACTTCACCCTCGGTATTAACATAGTAAACACCGGGATATGTATCGATATTAAGACAGGGCATTCCGTTTGAAGCAAGATCCGATGCAGTGAAGAAGCCTGCAACATAGCCGTTGCCGGGAGTCCAGCCGTCGTCAATGTTGTAATACAGAATGTTCAGCCTGCCGTCGCCCTGGCTTCCGTTTGCATGATCGCCGAATGAAGACTGCATCAATGCAAACTTCGAATCGAACTCATCCGCACAAATCTGGGCAAAGCTCTCGTCGATTTCATCAAGGGGATAGACGTTTGCCGCCGTTGAGGTGGGAGTCCAGATATAGCAATGCTCGCCCTTTGCAAGCACTTCAAACTCAACATTTGAGTTGGGCAGTGGGCAATAGCTTGAATAGAGGCTGAAAACATGTGTGTCGCCGACATTGAAGGAAAGGGATTCCGTGCCGATGCTTCCGATGTTGCTGCGGGAATCAACACCGGCTTTTTTGTCCGCTTCGGCAAGCTCGGAATCGATATCGACAACATAACCCTTGTCGGAAACGGGAAGGTTGCCGCAGTTTGCACCGGTTGCGCCGACACCGACTTCGGTTTCGATAAGGCCGCTCATGTTGCCCGTGGACATATCGCCGTAAGAGCTTGTGCTCGGGTTGTAAATAACGACATAGTCGCCGCTGTAGCCATCGCTGCCGTCGGTGTCGATTTCAACATCGCCGGTGTTGATGAGGTTTGGGGTTACCTGTGTTTTTGCAGCAGCGGAAGACGGCAGGACTGCCGCAAGCGTCGTTACCGCAAGGCACAGGCTCAGCATGATGCTGATGATTTTCTTCATAACGTTTCCTCCTGAAGTTTTTGCAGAGGTGTATCGGCAAACAATCCGCTCGATGCGGGTTTGTCCGAACCACTGCACATATATAATAACACATCCGCCGCATTCATCAAAGATAAATCGGGGCGAATGTGTCAATATATTATTTTTTCGTATTCTTTAATCTAAATCCTGCCTTTTCGCTCATGCGTCTGCCTGATTCTCGATTCAATGCCCATATCTGTCGGAACATAGTAAACATGTCCTTCAACGGAAGGCGGCATGTATTTTTGCTCCACTTCATGATTCGGGTAATCATGAGGATATTTATACCCTGCGCCGTGCCCAAGCTGTTTTGCGCCCTTGTATGACGTATCCCTGAGATGAATCGGAACAGGTTCGTCAATCGTCTTCTCCGCTTCGGCAAATGCACCGTCAACAGCAAGAACTATGGAATTGGACTTCGGACTTTCGCAAACAAAAACGATCGCCTGTGCAATGCTGAGCCTTGCCTCCGGCATTCCGATGAGTTCAAGTGACTGCGCCGCCGCAACAGCCTGCTGCATTGCGGTCGGGTTCGCCATGCCGACATCTTCGGAAGCATGCGCAATGATCCTGCGGCAGATAATCCGCGGGTCAAGCCCCGCATAGATAAGCCTTGCAAACCACGCAAGTGCGGCATTGCTGTCCCCGCCTCGGAGGGATTTGCAAAATGCGGAGAGCATATCATACAACTGCTGTTCATCGCATTTAATGACTTTTTGCTGAATTGATTCAGCCGCAATTTCAGCCGTGATATGTATCACTCCGTTTGCAGACGGTTCGGTTGTTCGCACCGCAAGCTCAAGCGCATTCAGTGCGCAGCGCACATCTCCGTTTGCAATGCGGGCAATATGCATCATTGCCGCTTCATCAACCGATGTTTTGTACATACCGAGCCCTTTTTCCGCGTTATTAAGAGCAGCCGTCATCGCTTGCATAACATCTTTTTCCGATAAAGGATAAAATTGGAACAGTCTGCATCGGCTGACTATTGCGCCCGTCATGGAAATCATCGGGTTTTCGGTGGTTGAGCCGATGAATTTAATCGTGCCGCTTTCAAGCGCGGGCAGAACGGAGTCGGACTGTGCCTTGCTCCATCTGTGGCATTCATCCAAGAGCAGGAAAGTTTCCTTTCCGTAAAGGCGCAGATTATTTTCGGCCTCGGCAATGACCTCGCGAACCTCTTTAACTCCGGACGTCACGGCATTAAGCTTTACAAAGTTCGAACGCGTTGTGTTTGCGATTATTGAAGCAAGCGTTGTTTTTCCGCAGCCGGGCGGACCCCAAAATATGCTGCTTTGAAGTGCATCGATTTTTATGGCGCGCCGAAGAAGGCAGCCCTCGCCCACAATATGCCTTTGTCCTATGAATTCATCCAACGTTTGCGGGCGCATTCTGTCCGCAAGCGGAGCGGATTTTGAAACATTGTTTGAAAAAAGGTCCTGCATAGCTCCGTTTGAATCCGTTTTCGAAATTGCTGTATTCGCTTGATTTTACTGTAATGCCATGCAATCCGCCGCCGGTTGCCGGCGACGGACTGCATTCGAAAGAAAGTGCAATGAAGCACACGATTTATTTATCGGTATCCTCAAAGCTCATTTCCATAAGGCGTGCGGGCAAATGTTCGAACATGTATGCCATGGGTTCACGTTCGTGAATGGTGCGCACGGCTTCCGCAAACAGCGGCGCGGCGGAAACAACTTTGATTTTTTTTGAATTTTTAAGCACATCGGTGTTGTCAACGGTATCGGTTGTGACAAGCATCTTGATGGGGCTTTCTTCAATGCGCTTAACAGCATCCTCCTTGACGATCGCATGGGAAAGGAACGCATAAATTTCTTTCGCGCCCTTGTCCATAAGGCCGTATGCAACCTTGCAGAGGGTGTTGCCGCTGATTGTGAAATCATCAACAACCATGCAGGTTTTGCCTTTTACATCGCCGATAATCTCAAGTGCATTGGGGTTTTCGTCGTGGCCGATGCGAACCTTGTCGCCGATTGCAACATTGCAGCCGAGAATATTTGCGTATGCCCTTGCACGCTTTGCCGAACCCGCATCGGGAGAAACGACAACGAGATTTTCATTAACAATGCCGAGGTGCCGCGCATATTCGCAGAGCAATGCACTTGCATAAAGGTGATCGACGGGTTTCGAGAAGAAACCCTGAACCTGTGCCGCATGAAGGTCCATTGTGACGACCCTGTCGGCACCGCACATCTCGATGCAGTCCGCACAGACTCTTGCGCGGATGGAAACACGGGGTTCATCCTTTTTGTCGGCTTTTGCATAGCCGAAATAAGGAATTATTGCGGTTATTGAGTTTGCACTTGCGCGCTTGAACGCATCTATCCAAAAAATAAGCTCAGTGAACGCATTGTTAGGATCCTTGCCGATGGATTGAACAATGTAGACATCCTTATTGCGGATGGATTCATCGGCGCGGACGTAGATTCCGCCCTCGGAAAAAATATGGGTTGTGGATTTGCCGAGTTCAACGCCGAGATAATCACACATTTTCTGTGCAAACGGCCTGCTTGCGGAGCCGGCAAAAACAGTTATGATACCGTTGGTTGAGTTCATAATTCTAAGAAGCTCCCCCTCATCAAAATATTTTGCTATCGTAATTATAGCAGACAAGCCCCGTGCATTCAATGAGAGCAGCGAACAAAATGAAAGTATATTCGGGCAATATCGACTCGCTTTTTATTTTTTCGTGCCGCACAAAAGAATGCCCCGGACGGTTATAAGCCGTCCGGGGCAGGGTTCATGTGTTCGGCTGAACGATTCAGTTTTGACTTTTTCCACCGCTTCCGCCGAACAGCTCCTCATCGATTGTGTAGCCGGGTTCGCCCTCGGCAACACTTCTGACAGCAGCATAATAATCGTCCCAAACGATAAGATACTGTGTGTGTTCACTGTTCAAGAAGTATATTTTAAATCCGATTCCGCTTCCGCCCTCATAGTCGGGGGCGCCGGTGATTGCATTAAGCTTCTTAGTCACGTTCTGATACCCGTTCTCCGAAGAACGGTATTCGGGCAGATTTGCAAACACCTCATGCACCTGTTCAAGTGTGAGCATAGGCACATCCTCCGGAAGATCCCCAATGATTTGCAGTATCTGCTTTGTGTAGTTCCTCTCAGACCCAATGCCTTGAAAACTCAGCTCAATGTTTTTAAGCTTCTGCTTCTGCTCATCGTCGGCACGAGCCATACAGTATTCATACAGCGAGCCATATGCCTTTGACCAGACATTCGCGCTTTTCCAAACATCCAAATCACTGTAATCCGGAGCTTCCGTCGGAAGCTGAGCCTGTTCTGTCGGAGCGGCAGTACTCGGATTTTTGCCCGAAGTGCCGGTGCAGCCCAAGACAAACACAACAGCGCATACAAGTGCGATGATGAGGGTAAGAGTTTTCCTGTTCATGCCGTTGTCCTCCTTTTCGTTATTCTTGAACGAAAACGGTGTGCACAGCGAATCATCATTGTGCCCGTTCCCAATCGATTGTGAAGCGTGATTAATTATCGGTCACGCTTCGTTTTTTCACGGCTGCGCAGATTACGGGCGCAGCAGCCACGTTTCGCTTCCTGCACTGTCGTAGTGCCTTACCGTGCCCCTCCACACGCGAACGTACTCGGTGTGTTCGGCATTCAGGTAGTAGACCGTGTTTGTGATTCCGCTTCCGCCCTGATAATCCGGCGCACCGGTGATTGCATTAAACCGCGTCATCACTTCGCGTTCGGTATCATCAAAATCCACGGGTCTGAATCCCATCTGTGCAACTTCGTTGCAGATCGCCTGCACCTGTTCAAGGGTGAGATAGGGTGTATCCTCCGGAAGGTCGCCCATTGCAAGCATGACATCCTTAACACATACCATAAAGCAGCCCAAGCTGTCAGTGTCGCGAGCCTGAATTTCATCAAGCTTCTGCTTTTGTGCATCCGTTGCCTTCTCGTAACTCCTTGTCAGGAGTTCGGGATCATCAAACTGAATGCGTGAGCTGTAATTGGCCTTTTCAACATTGGTTGAATCGGGAAAATTAACGGGCGCATCGGTTTTCTGCTTGTCTCCGGCTGTCAGTGCCTGCACGGCAAAGCAGCCCAAGGCAAGCACAACTGCGCATGTAAGCGCGATTATGAGGGTAAGAGTTTTCCTGCTCATTCCTTTGTCCTCCTTTTCGTTAAAGAAACTTATTCAAAACGGTTCTTAACACCGACATGAGGATCCAAACTCGGGTTAAAAGACCCCGCAACACCGTTTATGATGAATATTCCCTCCGTAAAGTCGGGATTGCAGGAGTAGACAGTAATGTACAATCCGCTCCCGCCCACGTAGTCGGGAGCTCCGGCAATCTCGTTATAACGTCTCTCCAACTCAATTGCAAGTTCCCTTGAGCCGGGCAGATAACCCTCCGCCCGAACCTCAAAGTAAATGCTTCTTGCCTGTTCAACCGTCAGTCTCGGAGTGTCCGATGAAAGCGCACCCATTATCGTCTCGATCTGCCTGGTGTAACCTTCCCTGTATATCTCCGATGAAAAAGCGGTATAACCCAATTCAAAGCTTTCGAGCTGCCGCCTCTGCTCATCGGAAGCATGCGCACAGCAGTACTCGTAAAGTGACATTTCGTCACCGTAGCTCCTGTTCCTGATGGTGTTAATCACTTCATCGTTTACGGCATCAACCTTTTCGGAATCGTCCTGTTCCTGCTCGTTCACAGCATCAACCCTTTCGGAAGCATCCTGTTCCTGCTCGGAAGCTTTGCTTCTGTCCGAAGTGACTGCATGAGCAACAATGCAGCCGAGAGCGAGCGCAACCGCACATGCAAGTGCGATGATGATGGTAAGAGTTTTCTTTTTCATAATAATTTCCTCCTTGAATCCGGTAGAAATGATTCTTTTTGTTCTCGCAACGGCAGAATTGCCGTTGCAAGAACAGGTTTCAGTCAGCCGTTTTAACGCAATGCTATGCAATCGGTTCAGTTATGTATTCCACGACTGTGTGCGTTGCAGCATCAAACACCGCTGCGAAGCCTATCGTTACTTGCAGATACCGTGTGTGTTCACTGTTCAAATAGTATACTGTGAATCCGATTCCGCTTCCGCCTTCATAGTCCGGGGCGCCGGTAACTGCGCAAAGTCTTCTGTCAAGTTCACTGCGCCATTCCCACCAATCTTCAATTCCCATGTCGTTAACTTCGGCGCAGATTGCGCGTGCCTGTTCAACAGTGAGAATCGGAGTATCCGAGGGCAGCCTCCCCATAATTTGCAAGATCTTTTTCTTGTAAGCATAATTGAATCCACCGAATTCACATTCGATGTTTTCAATCATCCGCTTTTGCTCGTCATTTGCTTCTGCATAGAGCTTGCCGTAAACAGCCGAAGTGTCACTCTCAACAGCTTCCGAATTTTCGAATTCGGAAGTATCCTGCGAATCCCATGCCCAAGGAATCTGATAACAGGAATTCGGATCGTTCTCGTCAGTCCAGTAGTAGTAATACTCGGACGCATCCCGGTTCTGTTCAAAAGGATCAACATCGTTCAAAGCAACATCGGCTGCATTCCTTCCGCTGAGCGTCAGTGCCTGCACGGCAAAGCAGCCCAAAGCAAGCACAACCGCACATGCAAGTGCGATGATGATGGTAAGAGTTTTCTTTTTCATAATTAAACCTCCATAGCAATGTTATGGTGATAGCTTGCCCGATTGCTGTTGATTGAACCGTTCCCGGTCAAAAATGCGTTTTGCAAGTCAAAACATTTATCGGGCGGAGATCGGAAACGGGGAAGTCCTTGTTGTCAGCACAGCCGGAATGCACAAAGACCCGAGGAACTGCGGCTTGGAGCTTTTGAAAATCGGATCGATCGCCCTCGTTTCGGCTCTCTTCCGCTCTTCGAGTCAAGCATACCATATATTGCCGGATAGTGCAAGTGTTTTTTTTATTTTTTTCTAAAAATTTTAACATTAATAATTCTCTCCCGAAATTCAAGCTGTTTACGCGGCATGTTACGGATTTGCAGCCGTTGCGAGAAAAACATCAATTAATATTTTTAATTGACGGATTTTTTCGCGCAGTGTTGATGTATGTCTGATATTTTATCACAAAAATTCCCGTCAATACTTACTCTGTATCGCCCGTTGACGGCAAAAGGTTCAATGCGTCATCAACCGATTCAACGTTTGTGTATGCCTGAGGGACATCGCCCACAATAACGGTTTCGCAAAGTGCGGCGGTATGGGACACGGCGATATGTTTTTCAAAAGAGGCAAGTATTATCCGAATGTTTGCAGTCAGTTTAAGATATGCCGAATATCTTGTTTGGTTGATTCCGGCAGGAGAAAATGCAGCGGAAAGTCCGGAATCGATTCTTCCCGCAGGAGAAATCCCGACGCTTATACGAGGGCCTTTTTCGGTAAACAATGCAATTCCGCTTGCCGTCCCGAGTGATACGCCGACAGAAGCATTTGAAAGCTCCCGAAGCCGAATTTGGGCGCAATCGGTTATTTGCGCCGCAAGCAGATTAATTTTCACGGCATCAATAAAAAGAATGTCCGCACCGCTCTCGTTTCGCTGCACTTTTGCAAGTTCGGAAGGATCATGTTTCTCCGAATAGGCTCCCATGACTTCCAATACCGCAGAGTTCAGCAGTTCCGCTGCAAGCCGGGCTGCCTTTTCCTCTGCAAGAGCGCGCAGCGGAACGGAAAACGCCGAGTCAAACAGGATTGCGAACGCAATAAACAGCGCAGCCGCAGCACAGATCATACCCCGCAGGCCGAAATGCAGATTCGGTTTTTGTATCCTGCGGATATTGGCTGATTTTACACCGCGCACTCTTCGGAAGCGGCGTTTTCCGTTTCTTTTCCTTACAACAGCATTGCTTTCGCCCCCCGTGCAGTCCGACATTGCATTCCCTCCTTTTTATCGTTTTCTTTTTAAAATATTCCGCACACGGCATGAGTGTTACCCGCAGTGCGGGAGCAAACGCGGATAATTGCGGATATTTGCGGCAAAACTGCAAATATTTGATGTTCGGTTTGCCAAGCGGTGCACACTGTGGTATAATTTGAATGGGAAAATATGCGAAAGGTATTTTGAGATGGATAATTTCAAAAATGAACATAACAGCGCAGCGGACGGCGACACTCTCGTTTTTGAGAGTCCCGCTGCGGCGACAAATGCGAACGGAGAACCCGCCGACGGCGGGAATTCGGGTTTTTTCAAAAAAACCTTCGCTTCCGTGCGCAGTTTTTTTGCCAAACTGTTTTCAGACAAAAAAGGAGCAAACGAATCAATGCATTCAAAACCGAATAACAAAAATCATTCCCGTGCAAAACGCACTTCGCCGAACAAAGCGGATGCACCGCAGGGAGTTTTTGCGCCGCGCAAACGACCGCGTTCAACCTTGCTCGCCATCGTGTTCACAGTCATAAAACTTGTTGTTGTTGCGGGAATACTTTGCGGTTTCATCGGACTCGGCCTTGTGCTCGGCATTGCAAAAGCATATATCGACACCACGCCGACGCTTGATATTTCCGCGCTCACGGAAAGCGACCGCACAAGCTACATCTATGACGGCAACGGAAATATGATAACGACCTTTGCCAGCATGGAATACCGCGATTGGGCAAATATCGACGAAATTCCCGACAACCTTAAAAATGCGCTTATTGCGGTTGAAGATGTTCGCTTTTATAAACACAGCGGCCTTGATTTCAAGCGGCTTTTTTCGGCTGTTATCAACACGCTGCGCAACACCAACACCCACGGCGGCTCAACAATCACCCAGCAGCTTATCAAAAACAAAGTACTTTCCAACGTTCAGAGTTATAAGCGCAAAATTCAGGAAGCATACCTTGCATATGAGCTTGAAAGCACCGTTTCAAAGGACAAAATACTTGAAGCCTATATGAACGATGTTTACCTCGGCGACTCCAACTACGGCTTTAAAACAGCCGCAAAAGACTATTTCGGCAAGGAACTCGATGAATTGACCATTCGCGAATGCGCAATGCTTGCGGGCATGGTTCAAAAGCCGAACGTTACCAATCCCCGTGCGAACACCTATAAACGGTTTTACAGCAGCGGACGCAACAAAATGGATATAACCAACGACAGGACGAATGTTGTTCTTAAAGCAATGTATGATGAGGGCTTCATAACGCGCGTCGAATATGACGCCGCACTTGTTGAACATGTCAACATCCTTGAAGTAAGTGCTCAAAAGCAGCTCTATGACATGGCATATTTTGTTGAATACGGTGTTTATGATGTTGTGACGCACATGCTTGAAGCGCGTGACCTTGCGGACACGCCTGCAAACCGTGCCGAAATCGAAAGGGAACTGCGCACCGGCGGATACCACATTTATTTGACAGTTAAGCCGGACATTCAGAACACCGTTCAGCAAACCATTACCGAATGGCAGAATTATCCCCGTCTGCGCAATTCGGCTGCATCTGAAATTACAGACCCCAATTCCGGCATCACAAGTGCGCAGCCGCAGGCGGCATCGGTCATTATCGATCAGCACACGGGCTATATCGTTGCCATGGTCGGCGGACGTGAAGAGCCGATTCAGAAACGGCAGCTCAACCGCGCTTACCAGAGCAGTATGCCTGTCGGTTCATCCATCAAGCCGCTTGCGGTTTACGGTCCCGCGCTCGACATGGGCGCAACGCCGGCAACATGCGTGCTGAATTCCGAGCTTGCAATCGACGGTTACGGCGGTGAAAGAGGATACCCGAAAATCGGTTCGCGTCGTTGGGAAGGACTGACTTCCGTTCGCCGAGGCATCACATCCTCGCTCAACATTGTTGCCGCAAGGATTCTGTTCGACATTGTGACCCCCGAACTCAGTGCAAAGTACCTTGAGCGGCTCGGTGTTGATCCTTCACGAATCAACGTTGACGGCCCCGGACTTGCGCTCGGCACCAGCGGAATCACTCCGCTTGAAATGGCGGCCGCATATGCCTGCATTTCCAACGGCGGCATGTATATGGAACCCATCTCCTTCACGACCGTTGTTGCCGAGGACGGCAGCATCGTTATCGATGCGCGCGACTATCAGAAGACGCGGCGCGTTTTTGAAGAATCCAGCGCATTTATGCTCACCGACATGATGAAGGACGTTGTTTCTTCCGGCACGGGCACAAGCGCAATCATACCCGGTATCACCGTTGCGGGCAAAACCGGCACAAATGATGATTACACAAGCGTCTATTTCGCCGGATTTACCGGTTACTATACCGCTTCCCTCTGGATCGGCCATGACAAGTATTCCGAAAAGCTTGCCTCCGGCTCGACCGGCGGCAACAGTGCCGCTCCGCTTTGGCAGGCTTTCATGAGCAAGGTGCATGACGGTTTCTCAGACCGTCCGCTCCTCGACGTTTCCCCGTCCGACATCGGATTGACCCAAGCCACGATCTGCCCGGTTTCGGGCAAGCTTGCCACCGAAGAATGTCTGCACGACACGAACAACCCTCCGCTTACCGACTGGTGCGCGGTTGAAAAAATGCCCACTGAATACTGTGATATGCACTGCACCGTTGTGTACTGCAAGGATTCCGAAATGCCGGCAGGACAGCATTGCCCCGCCGAATCACGCTATGCAAAATGCATTGTGCTGATTCCTTCAACATCGCTTTATGCAAGACTGAGCAACGATAAACTCTATCAATACATGCCTAACGCGGTGCGCACGGATCTTACCGCAGACGAATTCATAAGCAACGCGGAACATCTTGAATGCTGCACGGTACACACCGGCGGCGGGACGGATATTCCGCTCGATGAGCTTATTGCGCGTTCAAACGAGCTTATTGCGACTGTGCGCCGTTATCTTGACACCGTTCAGACACTGACAGAAACGGCGCGCCACATTCTCGAAGGCGGAATCACGCAGCTGCAAAATGCAATTGCACAATCCGATGCTGCGCTCATCAGTCAGTATATGAGCGAACTGAAGCGGAATTACGATGTGCTGAGCGCACTTTATCCGCCTCCGAATCAGCCCGCCGAACCCACGGATGAACCGACATTCCCCAACGGATAAATCGGAGTCGTGTGCTGCTTTGAAACTCCCTTCGAACGGCATTCTTAACAAAAGCGGAATCGACAGCATATTTATTTAGTAATCGCCGGACATGCCGAACGTGCATTTGCAGGCATTGTGTCTTAAGGCACTGCATCCGGCGATTGCTCAATAAACAACAGGTTGGTAATTTATATGATTTATTTTGATAACAGTGCGACAACGCCGGTTTGCCCTGAGGCTGCAAACACGGCTCTTCGATACATGACCGAGCAGTTTTATAACCCGGCAGCTGCATACTCCCCCGCCGTTTCTGTCGAGCGGGATGTCAACGCTGCAAGAGCAAGGCTTGCATCCTACCTTAATGCGGAGCAATCCGAGCTTATTTTTACAAGCGGCGGAACGGAAAGCAACAATATCGCCCTTTCCGGGACACTTGCAATGCGCCGCGACAAATGCCGCATCATAACATCCGCCGTTGAGCATCCCTCCGTTTTTGAGCCTTTTGCCGCGCTTAAAGCGCAGGGATACGATGTTGTTGTTGTCGGCGTTGACAAAACCGGGTGTGTGCGCATGGATGAACTCTCCGCCGCCCTTACCGAATCAACGGGCTATGTGAGCATCATGCACGTCAACAACGAGGTCGGCGCCGTGAATGATATCAACGGCATATATCACCTCGTGCGCGAAAAAAGCCCCTCAGCGGTTTTCCATTGCGACGGTGTGCAGGCATACATCAAAATGCCCGCCGTGCAATGCGACATGTATTCCTTCAGCGGACATAAGCTTAACGCTCCTAAAGGCATAGGCGGGCTTTATGTGCGCCGCGGAACGCGCTTCAAAGGCGGACAAACGGGCGGGGGGCAGGAAAACAATCTTCGCTCCGGAACCACGAACGTGCCCTCAATCATGGCTCTTGACGTGTCCGCAAAACTTTGGACGGACAACCGCACCGAAAGGCTTGAAAATATGACCCGCGTCAAACACCGCCTTTACAGCAACTTGTCCCGAATCAAGGATATAAAGCTCAACGGACCCGAAATAAACGACAGTGTGCCGTATATTTTGAACATCAGCTTTCTCGGCGTGCGCGGTGAGGTTCTGCTGCATTCATTAATGGACAAAGGCCTGCTTGTTTCAACCGGCTCCGCCTGTGCGGCAAGGAACCGCGGCAAGAACCGCATTTTAACCGCAATGGGAATCACCGGCGATAGGCAGGACGGCGCAATCCGTTTCAGCTTCGGCGCCGGCAACACCGAGGCAGAGGCCGATGCGGCCGCTCAGATGATCGAGGACAGCCTCTCCCTGCTTCGACGGTTCCGCAGGAGATAAAGCACACTCGGGAGTTCAGCAAAAAACGTTCTATTCAGAAGATAAACACGAAAGGTATTATTATAAAATGGAAAGAGTTATTCTTGTTCGCTACACCGAAATTCATCTTAAGGGGCTGAATCGTCCCTATTTTGAGCAGAAGCTCGTTGACAACATGCGTTCCGCCCTTCGCGGCATTCCCTCAAGAATCGACCGCGAACACGGCAGGATATATGTTATGGATATTCCGGATGTACAGTTTGACGAAGCAATCTCAAGGCTCACCCGCGTGTTCGGCATTCACTCCGTCAGTCCCGCACTTGCCGTTGATAAGGATTGGCAGAGTGTATGCAGCACGGCGTATATGCTTATGGACAAAGAGATTGAAAAAAATCCGAATTTCAGCTTCAAGGTTTTTGCCCGCCGTTCGGACAAGCACTATTTTATGAATTCGGACGGAATCAACCGCGAACTCGGGCATCTGATTCTCGAACTCTACCCATCCGTGCGTGTTGACATTCACAAACCCGAGGTTTCTCTTTCCGTTGAAATACGCGACAGAGCATACCTGTATTGCGAGGAGATTCCCTGCGCAAACGGAATGCCTGTCGGCACCGCAGGACGTGCAACGCTGCTCATTTCCGGCGGCATTGACAGCCCGGTTGCAGGCTATATGATGGCAAAACGCGGGCTTATACTGAGTGCGGTTCATTTTTACAGCTATCCCTACACAAGCGAGCGCGCCCGCGACAAAGTTGTTGACCTGACCCGCCTGCTTTCACGCTATGCAGGTCCGATCCGGCTGCACCTTGTTCCTTTCACGGATATCCAAATGACCATCTACGAGCAATGTCCGAGTAAAGAGACCACCGTCATCATGCGCCGGCTTATGATGAAGATTGCGCAGCGCATTGCCGAAAAGGAAGGCGCACGTGCACTCATCACGGGCGAAGCTCTCGGACAGGTTGCAAGTCAAACGCTTGAAAGCCTTTGCGTCACCAACGACGCCGTGACCATGCCTGTTTTCCGTCCGCTCATCGGTTTCGACAAGGATGATATTATGGATCTGTCAAGGAAAATCGGAACATACGAAACAAGCATCCTTCCCTATGAGGATTGCTGCACCGTGTTTGTTCCCAAGCATCCCGTGACAAAACCTGTGCTTGAGGATTTGCGCGCAAGCGAAGCAAAGGTTGATTTCTCCGAAATGATTGAGCATGCGATTTCGGACAGCGAGCTTATGATTATTAAGTAAACTGCACATAAAAGGGCAGGCTTATTCGGTCGTTGAGCTGCATCAGGCATATGTTCGGCGAGGCATTCGATATGAATCTCAACACAAAAACACAATACACTATCCGCCGCATTCCGCGCATTGCGGCGGGATTCTTTGCAATGCTGACAGCGGCCGCTGCGGTTTTGCCTTGTTTCGCCTGTTCAACATATGCTCAGCCGCAGCAAATCCGTTTCGACGCGCAAACGGCACAGTCACATATGCATACCGTAAGGGAGCGGTCGGATCCATATTTCACGCTTTCCGCCGCCTCCGGTGCATCATCCGCTGTCGGTATGAACGTTTTCTCCGCTGCATCGGCTCAGCCGACGGCCGATGTTCCCGAAAATCAGCCTTCGGAAAATAAAAAGCCGTATGTCGGGTTTGAGGAGCATGTGAGAACATCCGGCTGCTATGTTGTATGCCCTGTTTTCGTTTGCAGAAACTCCGCCCTTGTGAACGCTGCCGTGAAAACAGCTTTCGTGGAATATGCGCGTGAGCAGCCTGCGGACAGGTACATAACTTACGATGTTATGTATAACGATAATAACCTGCTTTCAATCAAAATGTGCGTTTATGTTCCCTTCGAACAACTCAATGCGGATTATGATGTTCCGACCGTTAACGGATATGCGGTTTTTGAAACAAGACCGATAAACATCGATATCTTATCGGGACGGATTCTTTCCGTTGACGATTGTTTCGGTGTTGCGTTCAGCGATGATTTTGCGGCAGATTTCGGTAAAAAAGCATACGAAACCGCAGTTTCGAATTTTGGTGATATTGTCATTTGTTTGCCTGAACCGATTTATTCGGATCGCATGTTCATGTTCTATGACTGCGGAATTTTGCTCTGCTATCGCAAATATGAACTTATCGCCGATCCGACAATCGAACCGACGATTTATATCCCGTCAGAATGGTTCATCGAGCAGGGCGCAAGGTCCGATTCGCTCATCGGAAGGCTTTTGTTCGATGAAACAGGCAGGCAGCCCTCGCCGAGTGACGGCTATGAATTTGCTGATTAATGTCTGAAATACTCCGAATGACTTATTTTCGTGAGATTTAAATTTGCCGATTTTTCTGCATGGTTCCGTCCGATGATTATTCAAACTCGGTATCATGCTTTCTGAAAAACTCATATTGACAGCGAACACTCGGAATATCCTGCCATGCGCAAACTCCCACCGGGAATGAATCAAAATCATAAATCTTTGCGTTTCGGGCGGAAAGCATAATCGCGGAATGAGTCGCAATTATAAACTGGCAGCCGAAATACCTTGCGCTGTCCTCAATAAGCTGAAGCAGTTCAATCTGTTTTTCCGGAGAAAGACTGTTTTCGGGTTCATCCAGCAGATACAGCGCATTTTCCTCAATTTTGTTTTGGAAATACATGAATGCGCTTTCCCCGTTTGACCGTTCGCGCAAGCCTGCCGGTAAGCTCCTGCGAATAAATTCCGAAGCGGTCTTGCTGCGCGCCGTGTTGAGCCGCTTAAGAGCCTCATAATCCTCAAGTGAACGAACACTTGATTTTTTGTGTTTTAGTGAAAGATATTCATCAAACAGTTCATCGCGCAGCCTGTCAACCCCGCTGTTAAGGCTGCGGAGATCAAGCATAAAATCAAATACGTCGTCACTCGTGATAATCCTGCTGTGCGGAGTAATCTCAAGTTCGCATATAAAACTGCAATCCTCAAGGTAACGCTCGAAAAAGCAGCTGCGATTATACAACGATGCCCTTGTCAGTTTCAGTTTCTCTGCAATGATATTGAGTGCGGTTGTCTTTCCTGTGCCGTTGCCGCCGCAAAGCAGCGTTATATCTTCAAAATCAAGCTGCGTCAGCCCTTTTTCTGAAAGAACGCCGAACGGATAGATTGAATCATAGCATGTCATTTTCAACCCGAATCTAAAATCCGTCTCGGTTTCGACATCCGGAAATTCAAATCTTGATATATACAGCATCGGTCGGTCTCCGTGTTTTAATAAGCATATATTAGCATATAATTATTCAAAATGCCGCGCCGAAACGCCGGTGCGGCATCCATGTATGATTCTGAATCTTCCGAATGGTTTCTGCGTGCAGCTTTATTCGAGCGGTTCACCTATATACACGATATCACAGTTTTCTCTTCCCCCGTTGCTGGGCTTTGAAGTCAGTTTTCCGTCAAAAGCCATCATTGCTGTCTCGCCGCCGTCAAGATTATATGCTTCCTTGCAGCCGAGATCAAACATCAGCTTTGAAAGTTCCTTCATTGAAAGCCCCATGGAGTACCCTTCCTGTCTTCCGTCAACAACAACAAGGCAATAGTGACCCGGCTCGTAATAGCCGATTGCGCAGCGGGGATTCCAGTTTGCAACGCTTGTGTTGAATTCCTCCATGGGTTGCCCTCCGTCCAACAGCTTCGGGCCGAAAGAGAAAGTGTGATATGGTTTTTTTCGATAGATAGCCGTAAGATTAACCGAACCTGCAAGTATGGTTTCCATCGTGCCGTCCTGATAAATAACGCATACGTCCTGCGTTTTATTTATCGTTTTGCGATAGACATACCCATTGCGAATCTCAAGCCCGCTCTGTTTGAAAACAAAAAAATCGCCGGAAGTTGCAACTATTGCATTATGTTTTGCAGCAAGGCTTTCAACACGCTCCCTCCTGTCGGACTCTTCCGACACCGCACTGCGAAGGCTTGAAATGTCCTTAATGTAAATATCCGCCATGTAGTAGTGCACGGGATAGCCGCCGACGGTAATATCCCGGCTCAAAATCTCAACGGATACATTGCCGCTGCGATAGGAATTCTCGGTTTTTTGAATGCTTCCGTCAGCGCTAAACTTATCTTCATATTTGCCGTGCAGAAGGTTTTCACGTTTTTCCGGCAGAGGGAACGCATGGCTCGCATCAAATTTTTGCGGTTTAACATGATGATACCATGCGAAAGACAGCAGTATAACCGCAAAAACAAGAATATCCGCCGTAACAACAAGTAAAATCTTTGTTTTATTTTTCATACAGTCGTAATTATATCCACAAATGGTAACGCCGTTTTGCACCGTCAATGGTTGTCGGGCGTTCGATTTTTCTTCATTTTGTCAGGATTTACCCACAACGCAACGATGTTAAGTATCGATGATATGAGTGCAAGGACTGCAAGCACCGCAATATACCACTTTGAAAGTTCACTGGTCATGAATTCCATTGCCGTGTTGAACCTGTCGATAACGAAGCAAATCAGCACGAGCAATGCGAGCATTGCCGTCAGGTGAGAGAGCAGCACGCGGAACACGCGGCGTTTGTTATTGAAATTGAAGAGTGATTTTCTCATTATTATTTCCCCGTTAAATTTTAAATTTCAAGTAGTTTTCAGTTTCCGTTTCGAATCCGAACGCTCAGGACAGCGGTTCCGCAACATAAACAATGTCGCAATTCTGTCTGCCGCCGCCGCAGGGCTGTGAGTACAACTCAGTACCGTATGCCATCATAGCGGTCATGCCTCCGTCAAGGTTGTATGCCTCCGTGCAGCCAAGCTGTTTCATGAGCTTTGAAAGCTCTGTCATTTCAAGCCCGAGGGAATAGCCTCTCTGCCTTCCGTCAACAACAACAAGACAGTAATGCCCCGGTTCATAATAACCTATCGCGCAGCGCGGATTCCATGTTGCAACGCTCGTGTTGAATTCCGTCATCGGTTCGCCGTTGTTCAAAAGCTTTGGGCCGAACGAAAACGCATGATACGGGTTTTTAGCATAAATCGAATCTAAATCCACCGAACCGGCAAAATAAGTTGCCATTGTGCCGTCGGAATAGACAACGCAAACATCCTGACTTCTGTTCAGCTCCTCGCGGTAAACCTGTCCGTTTCGAATCGCAAGTCCGCTCCGCTTGAAAACAAAGAAGTCGCCTGAAGCTGCAACGATTGCATTGTTCTTGCCCGCAAGCTCCGTCACCCATTCATCCCTGTCCGGCGAATCGGAAATTGCACAGCGAAGGCTTGTAATATCCTTTATGTAAATGTCGGCAACATAGTAGCATACGGGCTGCCCCTGAACGGTCATAGTGTGTTTGCTCATCTCAACACATACATTTCCGCTGCGATAGCCGTTCTCATCTCGGATTACCTCACCGGAAGTAAACTTTTCGGAATATTTTCCGCGAAGCAGATCGTTCGGTTCAGGGGTGGGTTGGGCGGACGCTGACGGATCCGGTGTTTCGCCGGGGGCAGGTGTGTCTTTCGGAATCCAATAATCCGGCGACGGACTCGGGGAAGGCGAAACCCTCGGATTGAAAGTCTTTGTCGGTGAAAACTTCTGCGGCTTTGCATGATGAAACCATGCAAACGACAACAGTATTGCCGCAAAAAATACTATATCCAAAACAACAACAAGAATAATTTTTGTCTTATTTGCTTTCATATATTATCTCCTTAAAATTACACGGCATGAACCGCGCGACACCGCAATGTTTTTCATTCCGCGGCTTTTTTTTCGCAAAAAACATATTTTCGCTGAATTACAAAGCTCAGCGGGTAAATCACAAGCTGTGCAACTATTTGGGCAAGCCAGAGCGCGATGCCGATTTTTCCCATAAGCTGAAGCAGACCGTAGTTCAACGCAAAAAGCACCACGACAAGAATGTAATAGCGCAGGACACTGCCCTTGGACTTTGTTTGAAAAACAAGTCGCTGATTAAGGAAGTAATTCAGCAAGGAGCTTATCGTGCGTGCTCCGACAAGCGCGAAGAACTTTGGCGGAAGATTAAATGACAGAAGCCTGACCGCCGCACCGCCCGTAATGCCGCCGAGTATCGCATTGAACACAAGCAGAAGGATATAATCCGCAGCCCAGCTGACAAAGCTTGAAAAAACGAACGTAAAAATCGTTTTGTATATCCGCCACGAGTCCTTTACAGTGTTGAAATGAGAAGTCTCATTCTTATTAAGATACACGGTCTCTATGGTGTGCTCGATTATCGGCACATGCGTTTTGGTGCATGTCAGGAGCTGATTAATCTCGTATTCATAGCGTTCGCCGCCGATTTTGAGCATGTCGTCAAGCTTTTCGGTTGAAAACGCCCGAAGCCCCGTTTGCGTATCGTAAACGCGAACACCGGTTGAAATCGCAAACACGCCGCGTGTTACACCGTTGCCGAATCTGCTGCGGAGCGGTACCTTGCCGGAAAAACGTCTGCTGCCGAGAACAAGCGCATTCGGGTTCTTTGCCCATGTTTCACTGACTGCCACGATATCTTTTATAAGGTGCTGCCCGTCCGCATCAACGGTTATTATACCGTCTTCGGAAAACCCCGCATCCTTTATGTATTCAAACGCAGTCTTCATTGCGCGGCCTTTGCCGCGGTTGACTTTATGGTGCAGCACTGTAACAGCGGAATCCTCTTCAAGCTTTGAAAACACATCCTTGCTTTCCGCATTCTTGCTGCCGTCGTCAACAATAATGATTTTATAGTCCGTTTGCTGCTTCAGTTCGTCCACAAGACGCAAAAGCTTCTCATCCGGCTCATATGCAGGTATGACAACGATCATTTGCAAACAGTATCCTTTCGCATATCCACATTTTGCGTTATTATACCACAATGGAATGCCGGTTTAAATACCCCTTTTGTAATATTCTCTTAACCCTATCGGCTGCACATGCCGTTGTGAAATACTATTTTATCTTTTGAACACACGTTTTTTGCAAAAGATATATGTGTTGCAGGTGCTTTGCATAAAAAAAGTTCACAATTGTTTTACATTTGTGTCATCTGATTTTTGCTCTCCGCAAACGCAGTCATGCTTCCCTGCCAACACTTTTCCTTCAAATATACCTTTTTTCGGCGCAAACATTGTTGCACAAACCCGAAAAAAATGCTACAATCACATCGTATGAGGATACTCCCTCGGCTGAGCGGCAGCGCAAAAGGCGTTTCTGCTGTTTCACCGCTTTTTCTTCCTCAAAAAAACTTTTTCGGAGGCTTCTTCCATGAAAATCTCGCAGAAGGCTTTGGCATGCAACCTTTCCCCCATGCGTAAATTCCATCCGTTTGCCGTTGCAGCAACCAATAACGGCAAAAAGATTTATCATTTGAACATCGGTCAGCCCGATATCGCAACCCCGCCCGCATATTTCGAAGCGGTTCGCAATTTTGAGCTTCCCGTTCTTGAATACGCTCCTTCCCCCGGTTTGCCCGTGCTTATCAAAGCCGTTCAGGACTATTATGATAAACTCGGCATTCACTATGAAGAGAGCGATATCCTTATCACCACCGGCGGCAGCGAAGCGCTGCAGATGCTGATGCTCAGCATTCTTGACGACGGCAGCGAGGTTATCATACCGGAACCCTTCTACCCCAACTACAACACCTTCATCAAGAGTGCAGGCGGCACCATTCGCCCCCTGACCACCTCCCCCGAAGGCGGTTATCGCTATGCTTTCCGCGAAAAGCTCGAGGCTCTTATCAACGAAAACACCCGTGCGATCATGTTCACCAACCCCGGCAACCCCACCGGCGTTGTTCTGACTCATGAAGAGCTGCGCACCATTGCGGATGTCGCAAAAGAACACAACCTGTTTGTTATCGGCGACGAAGTTTACCGTGAATTCGTTTACGGCGGCGAGCAGCTTGCAACCATCGGACAGTTCGAAGATATCAACGAAAACGCCGTTATCATCGACTCCGTATCCAAGCGTTTCTCTGCCTGCGGCGCACGTATCGGAACCATTATCACCCGCAACAAGGAGCTTCAGCAGAACCTCATGAAGTTCTGTCAGGCAAGGCTTTCCGTTGCAACCCTTGATCAGATCGCTTCCGCCGCGCTTTACAGCGTTGATTCCGACTATTTCGATGCTGTTCGCAAGGAATACAAACTCCGCCGCGACACCTGCTACAATAAGCTGCTCGAAATCCCCGGCGTCGTTGTTAAGGAACCGCAGGGCGCGTTCTACATGATGGCTGCACTGCCCGTTGACAATGCGGATACATTCCAGAAATGGCTGCTCACCGACTTTGATGACAACGGCGACACGGTTATGTTTGCTCCCGGCGAGGGCTTCTACGCAACCCCCGGCAAGGGTCTGAACGAGATTCGCATTGCTTACGTCCTCAAGCAGAAGGATCTTGAGCGCGCCATGGATCTGTTGGCTCTCGGCATTAAGAAATACAACGAGACGCACTGCAAATAATCATTCCGCAATATAGAAACAACGAAATCAGCTTCATTTTGAACAAAACCGACTGCGCCGCATACATTGCGGTACAGTCGGTTTTTATTTGATTTATAATCGGTCAATTAAAACTGTTTCGATCAGATGTTTTCATCCTTCAGTGCATCAACCGGGTTTTCGCGCTTCAGCCTGCTTGTTGAGTACAGCATTGAAACAAACACAACCATGAAAACGCTGACTACAGCAATCGCAACCGCCGTCCACGGCATTGTGAAGCTCATCTGTGCAGCCTCCGCTGCGGACAGGTAGCAAAGGTAGGTCATGCCGACCGAAAGCGGGAAACCGAACAGCAGCGAACGCGTTCCGTAGAGCAGGCATTCATAGTTCATCATTCGGTTTATTCCCCTGTTCGTCATTCCGAGCGAACGGAGCATTGCGTAATCACGGCGGCGAAGTGCAACATTGGTTGACACGGTGTTGAACACATTCGCAACCGAAATCAGTGAAATCAACGCGATAAAGCCATAGGAGAATACCTTCACAAGGATTATCATGTTGCTGACGGTTCGTTCCTCCTCCGCACGGTTGTACAGCCTTTGAGGCGCAAATTCGATTCCACGGGTTTCAAATACGGATTTAACATCATTCTCCGCCTTGTCCGGGTCATCGGCGCAGATGTAGACATTCATGAACCCCTCATTGAATGCCTTTTTGTCCTGGAACGCGGAGAACGGCAGAATGAGCTTCATTGCGCGTCCGCTGTCAATCCCTGCGGGTGCGGTTTTGACGGTTGCTGCAATATGTATTTCTTCATATTCAACCGGGCGCACGGGCTGGTCTATGGGCCTTCCGAAAAAATCAAATCCTGAGGATTCGAAATTTTCCCCATCGGAGGAGTTTTCCCCGTTGGAGCTGCTTCCGCCGTCAGCATCTTCCCCTTGAGCGGGCCAATAGTAGTATTGCAGAACGCCCTCTCCCATTTCATTGCCGGACCAAAACATGCCGTCCAAAATGTATCCGTCGAGCTGCGGTGCGGGTTTTGCCCGCATCAGGGTCGTTACCCCATCCGAAACAAAGCTGTAATTATATGTTCTTCTGTTGTTTTCGCCGTTATCCTGCGAATAAACAACATCGTAACCGCTGTTGAGCATGACGGGCAGTTTTTCTTCGGCTGCAAAATAAGCATCGGCATCGATGCCGTTTTCAGTCAGCATCCGTCCGAATGCCGCATCATCAATGTAATACGCAAAACAGTTTTGTTCAACTTTGAGCAGCCCTTCATGTGCGCTGCGCTGCGCTTTTGTGTATGCTTTATACTCCGCCGTTGTGTCTCCCTCCGGCAGGTACACAAAGCTGTTGTCGAGCGTGTTCAGGCAGAAAGTTATCTCATCAAAGTATTCTCGGGCGCCTGCGGCAAACTCCGTATAATTCTGCGCCGACAAACCCCGATAACCTATATCGTAGCTTTTTTCCGTGAATGCGTCCTCTGCCGACTTTGTGAGATACATGCAGAAACCGCTTGCAGAGATGAAAAGCACAAGGCTCATTGCAAGAGAAGCTATCGTTGCGCGATACTTTTTGCGGCTGCGTGCATAGTATTTTTTTGCAAGCATGCCTTCTGCACCGAAAAGCCGAATGAAAAGCTTTGAACAGCGCACATTCTTCTTGCCCGCATTCACATCCCGCGCCTGCCTGATTGCTTCAATGGGTGAAATTTTCATTGCACGCCGCGACGGTATCCATGCGGAAACGAAAACTGTCAACACCGCGACCGCCACAGCAACGGCAACGGCCTGCCACGAAACGGAAAAGCTCATGCCGAACGGTGCGTCGAGTACGGATTTGAACAAATCTCCGCAAAGCCACAGCGTCAGTCCCATACCTCCGATGCCCACAAAAAGGCCGATAGGTATGCCGCATACGCACAGCGCAAATGCTTCGAAAAGAACGGACCGCCTTATCTGACTCCGGGTTGCACCGATTGAGGCAAGCAAGCCGAACTGCTTTGTTCTTTCGCTTACAGAAATTGAAAATGCACTGTAAATCAGCGAAACCGAGCCGATAAAAATCAGCACGCAGAAAATTGCGGCAAGCCTCACAAGCATATTCGAATAATTGTTAAACACCGAATAGCCGTCCATTGTGAGCAAACTCGTTTGATAGGATGCCTCAGTGTAAGCTCCCGAAAGCCTTTCTGCAAACGCATCAAGATTCTTTCTCGGATTTTTCATCAGGATATAGGCATCATAAGTTTCACCTTCCCGCAGGGGTTCGGAAAGAAGGCTCAGCGCGGTGTAACCCGGAGCAATCATTTCTTCAAACCCGGGGCGTTCATAGAAACCGACAACGACATATTCCCAAATTCTGTCCGCAGTCAGCTTTTCCTCATCGTACGAATACGGGTTGTTCTGTCCGAGCTCCGACCCGTCTTCCGCAACACGTCTGCCGAGAGTCAGTTTCAATCTGTCGCCGATTTTATGTGATACGCCGCCGTTCGCCTGAAGATGTGCGGGAAGAATTATCTCGTTTTCATTTTCGGGCAGTCTGCCGCTCGTAAGATGAACAGGCATGTTTTTCATGAAGCTTTCATCCGCTTCAAGAACATACAAATAGGGCTTGTCGGCATTGTTTGAACCGGCTTCGGCATAACCTACAGGCTTTGCAACAGCGGCCTTTGAAACGCGCTCGTCAGCTTTGATTTTCTCTATCGTTTCGCTTGAACAGCCGCTGAACGAAACATGGTAGTCGCCTTTGTCATATGCAAAGTACTCGCGCATATAGCCGTACATGCTTGAGCAGAAAGTTGTGACGGCGGTGAACATTGCGGCGGAAAGGATTATGCCAATTATCGTTACGATCGTGCGAACCCTGTTCTTTTTCATCGCCTGCAAAGTGACTTTGTTCATGATATTCATTTTGAAATCACCTCGTCACGGACGATTTTTCCGTCCTCGATTGCAATAATGCGCCGAGCTTGCAGTGCAATGCTTTCGTCATGAGTGATCATGATGAGAGTTTGATTGTATTCACGGTTCATTCGCTTCAAAAGCTCAACTATTTCATGGCTGTTTTTTGAATCCAGATTGCCCGTCGGTTCATCCGCAAGCACGATCGAAGGCGAATTCATCAATGCCCTGCCGATAGACACGCGCTGCTGCTGTCCGCCGGAAAGCTGATTCGGAAGATGTTTCTCGCGTCCGACAAGATCAAGCTCGCGAATCAGTTCACGCAGCCTGTCGCGGTTCACGTTTCGTCCGTCCAAAAGCACGGGCAGGGACATGTTCTCTTCAACGTTCAAAACCGGAATCAGGTTGTAGAACTGATAGATAAGCCCGACTTCGCGGCGGCGAAAAACTGCAATCTGTTCATCGCTTCGCGAATAAACATCCTGTCCGTTCACAAGCACTTTGCCCCCTGTGGGGCGGTCAACGCCGCCCAATGTGTGCAAAAGAGTTGATTTGCCGCTGCCCGAAGGCCCGATAATCGCAACAAAATCACCCTTTTCAACCGAAAAGCTTACGCCGTTGAGCGCACGAACTTCATTCTCGCCTTTTCCGTAAACCTTTGTCAGGTTTTCAACCTTCAAAATCTCCATTTTCTCTCCTTTTGAGCATCATCCGTTCGAAATGCGGCAGGCAAACCTTTTATACGCGCAATCCGAATGTATTGTCTTCGACTCTTTTGTTTATGGTTGAAATTATACCCGCGCAATATGACTTGTGTGTGACTTGAAAATAACAGATATGTCACAAACACCGAATACGCAGCTTCGGAAACGGCTCAAACATTATCCAATCGAAGTGTTGTTAAACTGCGCTTTTATACAGGCGTATGGTGAACACTGCACCGCCCTGCCGATGATTTTCCGCTTTAATTGTTCCGTTTTGTTTTGAAATGATGGTTCTTGACAACGCAAGCCCAATGCCGGCGCTTTGCAGCTGCGGAATCTGCGCTCCGCATTGAAACGTATCGTTTTCGGTATGGGTATTATTCCTTAAACTCCCCTTTTCCGTACAGTTCATGCCGGCTGAACCGGTATAAAATCTTTCAAAAATATGCGGCAAATCCTGCTCCGCGATTCCGGGTCCCGTGTCGCGAATTCGAAATTCCGAATAAATCGGGTTTTCGGATGCAGTGACATATATGCTTCCGTTTTCGCAGTGTTCGACACAGTTTTTAAGTATATTGCCCAAAGCTTCCGTCATCCAATCCGGATCGCAGTATGCAAACCCGGAAGCATCAATTTCGAAATGCACATTTTTCAGCTCCGCCATGATTTCCAGCGGCTCAACCGCTCCGTCAACAATTGCCGCAAGTTCGGCATGTTTCCTGCTGAAAGTGACAGAATCCGCATCGAGCCTTGCAAGCTTCAACAATGCGGAAACAAGCCACTCAATCCTTGTCAGCTGCCTGCGAAGTTCAAGAAGAAGCTCCATGCGTTTTTCTGCATTCATGCCGCTCCTGCCCAAAGATTCCGCAATCAGATTAAGCGCCGTGAGCGGAGTTTTTATCTGATGAGAAATGTCCGCAATTGAATCCGCAAGCTTTGTTTTGTCCGAACGCAGTGCATCGGCCTGCTCGCGAAGACGAACAATCAGCTTTGTGAGTTCGTTTTCAAGTATGCTGATTTCGCCTTCACGATACTTTGAAAGGCATATGTCCTCCGCCCCGTGAAGAATGCAGTCTATTTCGTCCGCAAGCTTTCTGAAATGCCTGTGGCGCAGCGCAGCGTTCACAAGCTGAGCCGAAATCACAATTACAAAAGCGGCGGCCGCAATAAGCCCCGCTTTCTGATTAAAATAAAAACATATTCCGCTTGCGGCGATACCGACCGCTGCCGTTGTCAGCGTCAGCGCACAAACATCCGGATTTCTGAGTACTCTCATTTTCCATGCCCCCTTTGCGTTATTCTTCGGCGGCAAACCGCATATATTCAGTCTATTTTGTATCCAACGCCGCGCACCGTTTTAATAATGCAGGGAGTCTGCGGATCGGCTTCCAGTTTTTCGCGCAGCCGTTTAATATAAACGGTCAAGGTGTTGTCATTCACAAAGTCGCCCGCAACATCCCAAATGTGTTCAAGCAGCTGTGCGCGCGTTAAAACATGCCCGCGGTTGTTTATGAGCGTCAGCAAAAGCCTGTATTCCAATGCCGAAAGGCAAAGGTCCGTATCCCCGCGGAAGCAGGCTCCTCTCTCAAGGTCAACACGCACATCGCCGAGACTGACCGCGGCCTGCGGTTTTCCCGCCCGTCGAAGAGCGTTTTTGATGCGCGAAACAAGCTCCCGCGGCCGAAAAGGCTTTGCAATATAGTCATCCGCACCGAGCTCAAGTCCCGTAACAACGCTGTGTTCATCACCCGAAGCCGTCAGAAAAATAATGGGTATATCCTTTTTGCTTTTCATGGCGGAGCAAACAACAAAGCCGCTGCCGTCCGCAAGCGAAACATCCAGCAGCACAATATCAAACTCCTCCTGTTCAAAAAGCCGCAGCGCTTCGGTCTGCCCGTTTGCGCTTTTGCACAAAAAGCCCTCATCCGTCAAAAACGAGCTCAACGCACGAACGATCGCGGCATCATCCTCAACAACAAGCACTCTGTTTGATTTATTCATAACGTTCCTCCGTCCCTGATGTTCGCATTTGCTTTCGCAGCATTCCGGTGCAAAATACAAAACGCCCTGCTCCCCGTTTTACATGTATCGGCAGCACAATGGTTCATCCGTTTTCAAATAACAGGTTGAAAACACGGCATTCTTGCCGATACACAATTAAATCGCTGTTTCCCGCAGGAGCAGGGTGCAATGTTTTTCAAATTTTTTACCTTATCCGAGTTTTATTTTTCGGGACGAATAATTTCGGTTGTTGCATCCATCCACAGCCGTTCAACATTGTAATACTCGCGCTCTTCCGGATGGAAAATATGCACAAGAATTCCGGCAAAGTCAAGCACGATCCAACGGCCTTCGGAATAGCCTTCCCTGCGGCGCATCGGAAGCCCCATTTCGGCGGCACAATCTTCAATTTCATCACTCAGCGCCTTTACATGAATCGGCGATGTGCCGCTCATGAACACGAACCAATCGGTAATGATTGTTTTGTCTCCCACATGGACCGCAACAATATCGTTTGCTCTTTTTGCATCGGCGGCATCCACAATGCGCTTTACGCAATTTTTAAGCTCTTCGCGAAACCTGAGTTCCGGTTCCGAAAGGATGTTTTTGTTTTCGTTATTAGTTTCCATTCTTCCTCCGATTATATCTATATTGATATTATTTTTATTAATCGTACGTCTTTTTATTCGACATTGCCCGTATCGAATTCAGCCGGGATAAAATCGGCTTAAAACTCACCGCCGTTGCCGATTTGACGTGTTTTCTCAATCGCCGCCGTGCAGGCGGGCTTTCACCCGTTTTTCGAGTGCTGCAATGGTAATTTCCGTTTGCGGATGAATGCGCATTCCTTTATTTTCAGTGTATTCGATAGTGTTCCGAAGAACCGCTATCGTCGCCCTGTCGAGGTCTCTGAAAGCAAGCTCGCGCAAATCCCGTATTCTTCTGTAATCACGTGACGGCTCAAGCTTGTCCGCAAGAAAAATCACCTCATCAAACGGGGTCATTTCCGCACATCCGACGGTGTGCCGTTCTATTGCGTTCAATATTTCCGTATCCTGCACTCCGTACAGATCCCTTGCAAGCAGTGCACCTATGCGCGAATGAATCAAAAACGGATTTTCACGTTCTTCATTTGTCAGCGCATAACCCATTTTTTCGGCATATCGAACGGTCTCTTCACGCCCAAGCTTTGCGCAGTCGTGCAAAAGAGCCGCAAGCCGCGCTTTTTCTGTTGAAAGCCCGTGATACTGAGCAAGTCCGACAGCTTCACGCACGGTCAGCATTGTGTGACGCATTCTGTATTCATCCAAAACGTTCGAAACACGTTCCGCAAGCTGCTCTATGCTTTTGGGCTGATACAAGCGCTTTTCGTAAAGCAGCATTTCGGCGGAAAGCGGCACAAGCCTTTCAACGGTTTGTGCGTTTTGAACACGCCTTCTGATTTCCGTTGAGGATATGTCCGGCCCTTCCGCAGAAATAATCTCGACTCTGCCGCCGAATTCAGCCCTTATCCCGTCTGCAAGAGCTTCGATATCGCGTTCCTGACCGCGTCTGTTGACGGCAACGAGAGCTGCAAGCTCAAGTATTTCTTTCGGGTTTTTCCATTTCGGAAAATCTTCAAGCATATCCGCTCCGACAATGAAATACAGCCCGGCTTTCTTGTTTATCCGCTTCATTTCGCGCAGCGTGTCAACAGTGTAGCTGACTCCGCCGCGGCGAATTTCGATATCGGAAGCGCGCATTCCGCGTTCGCGCTTCAAAGCGGCGCAGACCATATCGAATCTTAATGCAGCCGGAGTGCGCTCTGCGGAATGCTTATGCGGCGGATCTGCCGCAACAACAAAATCCACCCTGTCAAGCCCAAGCTCCTGTTTCACGGAACGGGCAACAAATATGTGCCCCATGTGAACGGGGTCAAATGTTCCGCCGTAAATTCCAATCTTCATATGCATATTATACAACATCCTGAACCGTTTGTGAATGAAAAACATATCTATGTGCCATACTGATTTTATGAATGACACATTGTTGAAAAGTTATAATCGGAGCTTCAACGGCGGCAAATCCCGCTTTGCGCGCATATGCGACAACGTGTTTTCGGCACTGCTGCTGACCGCCGCACTTTATTTGCTTGTTTCGCGGAAGCTGCATCACGGCGCCGCGTCTTTGTTTGCCGCAATGCTCATTTCCGCGTCAATACTGCTCACTGCAAGCCTTTTGCGCAGCCTGCGGTTTAATGCCCACATCAAAAAACTCCGCAGAGAAACATCCGAGTCGATTTTGCGGCGCAGGATACTCGTTTCGCCCGAAGTGGACGAAGTGATCCGCAGCCTGCACCGTTCATCCTCGGAATACCCGAATCAAGCGTATTCCGAACAGAGTGCAACTCGCTCGTTTTATCTGCTCCGAACTGAAAAAGCAATCACTTTTGATGATATTCTTCCGATTATTCGTGAGGCTCTTGAAAAAGGCATTTCGCGCATCGTGATATATTCAGTTTCGAAACCCGAACCGGAAGCGGAATCCGCCGTGCGCACCGTCGGCACCACCGCAGTTGAGTTTAGGCTGCTTGAAACAATTCCGCAAATTCGCGAACGCTTCCTGCCCGACGATGCCGAAATCGATGCCGAAATCAAAGCTGCATTTCCTCCCGCCGAGCGTGTATCCGTCAGGGTCCGCGCTGAGCGCGCCGCATCGAAACTCCGCACGGAAAAACACGCTTCAAAGTACTTCTTTGCGGGCATGGGATTATATGCTCTTTCGTTTTTTTCGGCATACAGATTCTATATGCGGTTTGCAGCCTCGGCAATGATGTTCGCCGCAATGCTGCTGTTTATCCGCAAAATAACCACATCCTCCAAATCCGAAGACAGCCGGCGCTGACCGCAGGCATTTCATCCAAAGCCTGTTTTATTCCGCCGGCGGAGCATTCGGATCGGGGGTGTCGTCCAGCTTCAAAAGCTCGCGCGCTATCTGAAATTTCAGGGATGAGTATGCGCCCGAATCGGGAACATCGAGCATTACGATCACAACACGCTCATCCTCCTGCGCAACGTTAAGGCGAAAACCGGCAAACCATGAATACATGCGGGTTTTGTCTTTGCCGATTTCGGCCGAACCCGTTTTTGCCGCAACGTCAACATTCGTGACGCGCAGCGAACGACCCGTTCCGTTTTTGTTCGGATCCACAACGCCTTGGAGCATCGGGACTATTTTGTTTATTGCATTTGTCGAAATTGTGTCCTCCATCCATACGGAGTATTCGCTTTTCCGAATGCATTTGTATTCCACGCCGTCCGTTACGTATAATCCGTCCGTGATTCGCGGGGTCGGCATATCGCCGTTGTTTGCAAATGCGGAGAACATTGCCGCAAGCTGAAGCGGCGTCACGAGCACCTGGCCCTGCCCGTAGCCGGAGTCCGCAAGCATTTTGTTATCCATCACGCTGCCGCGGCTGTAAAGCTGGGAGCGGGCGGCACCCAATTCATAGGGCAGCGACTTGTCCATGCCGAGTTTTTCATTAAAATATGCAATGAATTTCTCCTGACCGATTTTCAGTGCAACATCCGCAAAGTAAATATTGTCGGAATGCAGCATACAGTTCGTCATGTTCATCGGTTCCGTGCGGTGATAGACGCGCGTGCGTTTTATGCGCGGCCAAGGCCATTCCCCGTAACCGGTCGGCTTCCAGTAATCATTATCGATATAGCCGGTGAAAACATAATTCTCATTCACCGTACCCGTATCAAGCGCAGCAGCAGCAGTGAACGCCTTGAAAGTTGATCCCGGCGGGTAAAGCTCCCTTGTTGCGCGGTTTCTGAGCGGCTCATTCTCCTGATCTTCAAGGGCTTTGTATTCATCGCCGCTCATACCCTTTATAAACCTGTTTAAATCATAGGAAGGATTGGAAGCAATTGCATTCACTTCTCCCGTTTTCGGGTTCATAACAACGACCGCACCCGCCGTGTCCGTACCGAAAAGCACAAGATCCAGCAGTTCCTCTGTGCGCTGCTGCAATTTGAAATCGATTGTCAGCATCACATCGCTGCCGTCAACTTTATCTTTGCGATAGATGACCTTTTTAACGGCTCCGTCCGTTCCGCGGATGAAGAAATAATAGCCGTCCTTGCCGCGGAGCTCCCTTTCGTAAAGCTTTTCTATGCCGCTTTTACCGACTTTGCTGTCAGTAGTATATAATCCGTCATTCGGATCGCGTCCCTCGTTATATGTCTGTATCTCCTCCCATGTTGCGAACGAAATATAGCCCAATGTATGCGCAAGCAGGCTCCCGTAAGGGTAATACCGCTTTGAACCGTAGTGTTCGGTGTCAACATGAACTCCGTTTACGGCATTCAGCCGTTCCTGCTGTTCAACGGTAACTTCATCGGGCATCGCCTGATAAACGGTGATGAACTCGCTTGCATTCTTTCCGAATTTTGTTCGCAGCTCTGCGGCGTCCAAACCGAGCACGGCGGCAATTTCGGCAGCAGCGGCATCGAATTCCGCCGAGAAGCGTGTATTCAGATACTCCGCATCGGAATAAAGCCTGTCCGCTTCTTTTTCCGCATCCTGCTCGCTCATGCCCGCATTTTCCTGCATTATTTCATCCGTAAGCACTTTTTTCGGCGCAATTTCGCTTAAAAGCGCGTAAACAGTCACAAGGCGGACATTGGTTGCAACAACAGCTCCGTGAGAAACGATATCGCCGCGCTCTGCCGCAAGCGTTGCCCTGTCGAACGTGTCGCCCCAGGCCATATCCGGAAAAATGTGGCTCGGCTGCCATACAACCCGCCAAAGATTATTCTCTTTAAGAAGAGTCATCTCGTATTCGTTTGTCAGGTCGCCCGCAGATTGTGTTTTGTATGTCATCGTGTATTTAATGACTTTTTTTGAATTTCCGGAAACGTTCTCTTCAGCAATATTGTATTCAATATCGTTCACGCCGAGCAGCGAAAACAGGCTCTCGTAACGCTTTTCGAACTGGGCGAGAGTTATTGTGTTTTTATATGCTTCAATGCTGTCATCAACGGCATTCTCCGGCGCAACATGAGCACTGATGAAGGAAAAAGCTTCCGTAAACTGCCCGTTGCGTATTGAATTCATGAACAATGTGAACGCCTGTTCGTCCCCGGACACCGTCTTCCGGCTGCATCCCGCAGCGAAAAAAACCGTGCAGCACAAAGAAAGCAGCATCAGAGCGGGAAGAATAAAGCAAAAAAATCTTTTTGTTTTTGTTACGAAAGTCAGTTTCATTCCTGTTTATACCTCGATATTTATACCTCGATACTCATACCCCGATTTAATTCTTTTGTTTTCAAATCTTTCGAGCTATAATCATGCATTATAATTATACTACCGAAGGGAGAATATGTAAAGCCGCCTGAGCAGCGATGTTGTTTCATAAATCATGCCGGTTAAGCAGCGCGAAAAATCGCCTTGCCGCGAAAGACAAATCAATCAACACTTATTCAATCAAAATGCCGCCCATTTTTTCAAAGAACCAGTGTGCGGTTTTTTCAATAGGTTTATAATAAACATAGCTTCCCCTTTTTTCGCAGGAAACAAGGCCGGCGGACATGAGTTTTGTCATGTGGTGCGAAGTTGCAGTGAATGACAAACCGAGTTTTTCGGACAATTCCTGAGTGTAGCTTTCCTCATTCCGAAGCATTGAAACAATGCGAAGCCTTGTCGGGTCTGACAGTGCCTTTGCACAGGCGGCAAGACTTGCATACGGAATACTCTCCCTGCAGTTTCTCGAAACATAATTTTTAAGCAGCATCAGGTCAACATATGTTGTCAGCGGCGTGTCGGCTTTGCTGCTTCCGGCAACGTGCTGGAAAGAAATCGCACGGAAACTGTCAACGCCGAAAAGCGAGGGCGTAACCGTAAGCACTTCACTGTCCTCAAACGTTACGGGTTGACCTCCGTCGGCTGTCAGCGAAAAGTCAAGAACAGGTTTGCCGTCATATTCGGCTTTGAACCAATCCATTGCGTTTTTTATGCATTGCTGCGGTTCCGCAAGGATTTTTTCAAGCGGTCTGAGCATTTCATACAGTTCTTTTGCGTAATCGACACGATGACGTACCCCGTCGAGGATCCGCAGCCGCCATGAATCATCGGCAGGATAATTCGAAACATAATCAAAAAACGCATTGTAATCAAAATTATTATCCGTAAACCATCCGTCGTTGCGCACGGCAAGCATGCAGCGCATTCGTACAAGCGTTTCACTTTCCGGTTCGCTGCAAAGTGAATCCACGTATGTTTTGAAATCGGAATTCGTTCTGTCCGCACCTCCGGGCATCAGCACAAGCGCACCGAGTGTTGAGCCTAATATCACCTTTGTTTCGTCCGTTGAGTGACTTTCGAAAAAAAAAGCGAACCGTGCCCTGTCGATTTCTTCCGCCGTTTCATCCAAGCGTTTTTCAAGCGCAGCAATCGGAGAGAAAGTTTCTCTCAGCTTATCTGCACTTTCCGGGTACAGTCTGCACGCTTCTTCAAGCTCAAGGCAAAATGATTTTCCGCACATTCTCCGAACGCAGTATGAAACACATTCCGCTGTTGAGTTCCAGTTTGGTTCAACCCTGATTAAACTTTGATTTTTATTTTCCTGCATCCAATTGAAGCTCCCTAAATAAGCTGATCCTGCATTTATTATAACCGTCCCTTTTATGAATGTCAACCGTACATCAGTATAAACTTAGTGTTGACATGGCTGTATATCGGTGTTATAATAGTGATGCGGTGGTTGAAGAATATTGCCGCAAAATATTTCAGGAGGCTGAACCCATGAAAAAAAGATTTCTACCCATCATCGCATTGCTGGTGGCTGCAATGCTTGCCCTCGCAGCAGTACCTGCCGGCGCATTCACCGAGCGCAACGCCGCGGCATCCGGCAGTGATGCTGCGCTGTCAAAGCTGTTTTCAGACCCCGTGATCGGAGAGTCTCATCGGAAACAGTATGAGCGGTTCGTAAATTCGGCATCGGTTGCTGTAAACGAATACAATGCAAACGATGTTGCCCGCATCCGCGATTTTATGGAACAGGAAACCAACGGCATAAAGAACGGATACTGGTTCAACGAGAACTACAACCCCGACGATCCGTCAACTTATTTCGGGACGGCAGCGGGTTATGGGGCAGGTGCCAAGTTTTCCGCTTCCGGCAGGCTTGAATAGCTTTTCTTCCTGTTCATTCCGGTGCAGGGCGATCTGAACCTTACCGGGTGTGATATGCTGTTTTCTGCCACTCTCTACTGTTGCGACCTTTCTTCGATCGTTGTTGAAGGCTGCACCTCGCTGAACCATTTGGATATTTCGTATAACGAAAAAATCCGCTCATTGGATGTTTCCTCCTGCGCGGAACTTTCGGAACTGACTATTCAGGGCAACTCCGCGATAAAAACACTGGATCTGTCCGGACACAGCAAGCTTGCAAGCGCATACTTTGCCGATACGCCGTTCACCGCGCTGAATCTCGACGGATGCACCGGACTTGAAACACTCAGCCTTTCGCTGACAAGGTTTTCGGAGCTTGATCTTTCGGAAATGACTGCGCTCAACGCACTCTATCTCGACAACACATGCCTGTCCGCAATAGATTTGTCCAACCTGTCCAATCTTGAGACTTTCGGCGCTCTCGGCGGTGAAACCGTGAAGAGTCTCATCTTCCCGAAGCGCAGCGGCAGCGGGATGGAGCTTATCGCCGACGGCAACGGCGGCGTCGGATACTATATGTATGCCGATGACAACATTGTTGCGGGCGGCGCAGGCAGCATAAATCCCGAGAAGGATGCTGCCGACGGTGAATACTGCATATGTGCCTACCCGTCATTCGGTGCAGAATTTATCGGATGGTTTGACGGAGACTCTCTTGTTTCAACCGACAGACGCGTTGCAGCGTCCTTTGAAACGGACACACGCACTCTCACCGCAAAATTCGAGGGCGGTTCACCCATGACGACGGGCAGCGCAAGTGATATCCACTTTATGCGAGCCCACCTGAATTGTTATACTTACGTCGGCGAAGACCTGTGGAAACACGGTTATTATCTTAACGAAAACTATGACAGTGACGATTTCACCACGTTTGCAAATGTCACCTTTAACAGCAGCAACCGCATAAGCGCGATTGATTACAGCGGAAAAATGCTTCAGGGTCCGATAACGCTGCAATACCCCGAACTTGAATCCTTCAACATGGAGGGCAGCAACCTAAGCGGACTTACCTGCATTGATTGCGATGCATTGACCGAGATTTACGCAAGCAACAGCAATATCGTGCTCCAATTTGATGTTTCCGGCGCTCCGAATCTCCGCACGCTTGAAATCAGCGGGCTCAGCGAACGTGACGGCCAAAGAACAGAAAAGCTTGACCTTTCCAAAAATCACGAGCTTCAGCGGCTTGAAGCTGTCAACAGCCTGTTCAAGGAAATCATCGTTGACCCGACGGCCTTCGGCGGACGGGTTGAGCTTAAAGCGGACGGCGGGCTCATCGGCTGCACATATGCAGACGGCATTATGACCGCCTGCGCCCGTGAAACCGACCTGCCGTTTGCAGGTTGGCTTGCCGCAAACGGCACTCTGCTTTTATCCGATGCTCAGTGCGTCATTGCCGAGCCCGGCTCATACACGGCTCTGTTCAGCAGCGACCCGATAACGCTTGCGGGTGATGCGGACGGCAACGGGAAAGTTGAAATTGCCGATGCAGTGCTGACGGCGCGCCATGCACTCGGGCTTGAACTGCTTGACGGCAATGCGTTATCCGCTGCCGATGTCAACGATGACGGCGAAATACGAATCGATGACGCCGTGCTCATTTGCAGGATCGCTCTCGGCCTGTATGGTATTTGAAGCGTGATCGCTTGATGCCGGGACATATCGGCTGCCGCCGATGAAAGTCTAAAACAATTCGAGACTGCTGCCGCTGCACTGGTTATTCGCACGGCGGCAGTCTTTTTTTAACCGGCGAGGCAGTTTTCCGTCGGCAATCAGCTTTTTGGGATAAAAAACTCTCAATATGCGCATTATTTTTCGGATTCTGTTGACATATATGCAAATCTGCATTAAAATTTCAGTCATGACAGATTCAAAAGAAATGATAAAAAAACTGGGTTTGACCCCGAACAAGGCTCTGGGGCAGAATTTTCTTATCGATACCGAAGCGATAAGCCGCATTGCAGCGCTTGCAGACTGCCAAGGCGAAAACGTGCTTGAAATCGGTCCCGGGCTCGGTGCATTGACATCCGCTCTTTCGGAAAAAGCGAAAAATCTGCTTGCGGTTGAAATAGACCGTACACTTGTCGGAATTCTTGCGGATGAATTCGCGGATAAACGCAGCGTGCAGCTCATTTGCAGCGATTTTCTGAAGCTTCCGCCTGCAAAAATCTCCGATGCATTCGGCGGAGAGCCTTTTACTGTTGCTGCAAATCTTCCGTACTATATAACATCACCTATTTGTATGCGGCTGATTGAATCCGGACTCCCTGTAAAGCGCATGGTGCTGATGATGCAGGTTGAAGCAGCAGAGCGGTTCTTTGCGGCACTGCGTGATGTGAACTACGGGCCGCTCTCGATTGTTTCCCGGTATCTTTTCGACATTTCAACCGAACTGAAACTCTCACCCGCGGCATATTACCCCGAGCCGTCGGTTCATTCCTGTGTGCTGAAATTCGAACGAAACGGCAGCGAGCTTCCGCCGAATTTTATAAAGGTGCTTCGTGCCGCATTTGCGATGCGTCGAAAAACGCTCCGAAACAATATGCTGCAATTGATTCCGAAAAACAATGTTGACGAAGTGATTGCCGATGCCGGACTTTTGCCGACCGTCCGAGCCGAAGAGCTTGCAGCGGCCGATTTTGTGCGGCTTGCCGATTCATACAACCGTTACGGCAATAAAGTATCGGAAGCAGATCCGACCTGCGCCGAATAAGCAGCACGGTCAATAAGTGCCTGACAAAAAACGATGAGAAGGACTGCCGCAAATTTGAACCGCCCCCTGTCAAGTAGACAGTGAAAAAAACAAAATAGTTTTGCGAGGAAATTCC
>OHPL01000023.1_pt1 | contig 116569 bp, 92 predicted proteins | sample 1577711 | NCBI WGS metagenome assembly OHPL01 (sample SAMEA3879538, study PRJEB24766) | human gut metagenome | biome: human-associated habitat; feature: feces | place: USA | collected 1985/1987
AAAAGAACTTGGAGGAAACGTCAGAAACGGTGAAAAATCGAGTGAGGTTTTTTTCTGGACGTGGTACGACAAAAAGACAAAAAAGCCGTTCGAGGCAAAAACGCTCGAAGGTATGAGCGAAGAGGAAAAGCTCGAATACAAGAAGGAGAATGTTCGTCCGGTTATCAAATTCTATCAAGTTTTTAATGGACAGCAGTGCGAAAATATCCCAGAGTACGAGGTTGTCCAGACGCCAACGATGGCAGAAGAAGAGCGCGCTCGGCAGAATGATCTGATCGAGACCGTTATTGCAAACAGTGAGGCGCCGATCCAATACAATGGTGGCAATCGCGCCTACTATTCTCCGATGAGCGACAGTATTCATTTGCCGGAGATCAAAGATTTCAAAACAATGCAGGACTATTATGCGACGGCTTTACACGAGATCGCCCATTCAACTGGGCACGAAAGCCGTCTGAACCGTTCGTTGAAAGGTATGTTTGGCAGCCCAGATTATGCACGGGAAGAATTGCGTGCGGAACTCGCCAGCGTTTTTATGCAAACGGAGCTCGGCATATCGGTCGAAGGTAAACACTTTGAAAATCACGGAGCGTATTTGGCGTCGTGGTTGAAAGCCGTCAAAGATAATCCGAAAGAATTTTATTCCGCAGCGAGTGACGCCGAAAAAATTGCGGATTACGTGAGTGCTCATTATCTGAAAGAACACGCGCGAGAAGATATTTACGGTGTTATCTATGATTGGCAGGGGCTGAAAGAAGAAAATTCGCTCTATACCGCGAAGCAGCTCAAAGAGATTGATCCGGCGTTCGTAGAAGGTGCTGATCGCTATGAGGGTGGTTTTAGCGGTGACAAGACTTATACCGTTTATAAACTTACCGGTAGCGATCATGTTGAAACTGAACAGAATATCCGCAAATTTTTGACTGGTGGCTATAATGTTACGGGCGATATGGTAATGTACGACGGCTGGTATTGGGAAACGGTCGATACCAATCTCTTTACCTACCGTTGGAACGAGACGACGCTCGAATACATAAAGCGGCTTGGCATACAAGACGAAGATCTGCGAATGAAAGAGGGCGAGGTGTCACAAACCGCCGACGCGGAAATGGTCGGTGAGCGTTTTTCTAATGAGCCTATCGAACAAGCCAAACAAGCTGAGCAAGCTCAGCAAGCCGAAAACACAAAAGAAAAATACGGCAAGTTCAAAGAGGGTGTTACCTACTACGAAATATGGTGGTCGGAAAACAACGGAGTCAAAAGCTATTATGCAGATTACTTCCAAATAGTCAATGGTCAAGTTGATAAAACAACTGATTTTTTCGGTGCAATTTCTCGTGAAAATGCCTATGAAAAAGCCAAATTCGCAAACGAAGGTAAAGTGCTTATAGAACTTGTCGAAGGGGAGTATCAAGAAATAATGGGGTTACGAGATAGCTTGCGGCAGGTTCAGGAACACCAACAAGCTGAGCAAGTCGAACAAGCAGAAAAAGCAAAACAAGCCAAACCTGCCGAACAGGATAGATATGCAATTTCTATTCCTCCCGAACAAGTCGGGGAGGAGTATGGCAGGACGCGTATGATCCGTATGCCGGCGGAAGGCGAGTATTCCTCTTTTGTGTTATTCGCGCCAAAATCTATGATCCGGCAGGACGCGAAAACAGGTGAGATTAAATTGTCTGTCAGAGCGTCGCAACAATTCGTCCTTAAAAACGACGGTCTGAACGTCGAGCTGAACGGCTCGGAACTGTGCGCCGCTCTGGAAGGTAGAGAAGTCGGCAAGAGCGCACAGCGGGTGGCTCCCAGCCACAGAAACGCCAAACGGCTCGGAGTTTTGCGCGCGAATGTACCGGAGGAAATGCGCGCGCTGCCGAATTGGTGCGTGTTCCGAACCAAATGGAACGCTGAAAAAGGGAAGAAAGATAAATTTATCATCAGCCCGACGGACGGGAAGTGGGCAAAATCGACCGATCCTGCCACGTGGACGGACTTTGAAACAGCAATGCATTACGCCGAGGAGAACAACTGCGAGGGTTTGTCTTTTGCGTTGGACGGTAGCGGGATCTCTTGTATCGATCTCGACCATTCGGTGGAAAGAGACGGAACATTAAGCGCAAATGCAGAGAAGCTCACGAAGGAAATCCCGGAAACCTACACCGAGACAAGCGTCTCCGGAAACGGCATACACATTTTTGTCAAGGACGATATTCTTGCCAAAGGCAAGTACCGCAATCGAGCTGTCACTGACAGCGGCGAAATCGAAGTGTATGACGCCGGACGCTTTATCTCGATGACCGGCGCCGTACGTTCTGGCTCGCTTACGCTCGGCAAGTGTCCGCAAGCCACTATGTCGTGGTTGCGACAGACACTCGGCCGGCGCACTGCCGAACAGAACCGACAGCCGGAGCAGCGCGATCGCGCAAGCCAGAGCGATCAAGAAGTCATCGACCGCATACGTCGCTCAAAGAAAGGGAGCACGTTCGAGCAGCTATACAGCGGCAGAGACGTCACCGGCGATAATAGTCGGAACGACTTTATGCTTCTGAATATGCTTGCTTTCTTTACCGACTGCGATCCGGCACAAATGGAGCGTATCTTCAAATCTTCCGGGTTATACCGACCGGAAAAGGGTGAGCCTTATCTGAACCGCTCGATCAACAAAGCGTGCTCAACTTTAACCGCTCGAATGAACGCCCCGCAGGGCGGCCAGTCTCGCGGAAGAGGACAACAACGATAATCAACTCTGTGCTTCCGCGCGGAACTATCCGCGCGGGGTTCGGAGCGAGCTCCGTGAAAGGCAGAGCAGTTTTTTTCGGGGCGAAAAAAAGGAAGCAGGATAAGACGGTGCGCCACATCGTCGAAAAACGACTTTTTAATACTTTGTATTATTTGTTGGCGCACCTTGACGATTTCGTGTACCAGATGGTACACGAAATCGAAGGACAAAATGGAAACCATTTTTCCAGAGAACAAGGAGGACGTTGTGGCAAAGAAAGCAACAACACAAAAAAAGACCAATTCTTTCCATATTCGCGTGTATGATGACGACGTGTTGACGTCGATCTATGAATTATTTGCAACAAAAGAGTTTCCGACGATGAATGATCTACTCAATCGAGCGCTCGCGGTCGGTATTGAGGAAATTTATAAAAAGTATGGCAAAAGAAAAGCTCTTGCTCCTGCAACAGACCCCGTGCGTGATCTGCGCGGCGTAGAAGAGTTGCTCAAACGTGTAAAATCCACGGAGGCGACAGTGGACGACCTTTTCGTCATGATGAGCATAATCGAAATGCTCGCCACGACACTTTTCAACGCTCAACGCGCTCGTTCTGCCGGAGAGCCTGTAAGTGTGGAACTTCTGGACAGCGGGTATTTTTCCACGCTGCCAGAGAACTTGCAAGCGGTCAAAGATGAACTGATCCATCGCCGCGAAAAAGCAAAGAAAACTTACTGAACAGAGGGAAAAGCTATGCCAAAAGCCTTGTTTAACATCGCCTATACTCTTCCGTCGGCGCCGTCGTATATGAAAGGCAATGCTCGTGCGGAATACCAAGCTCGGCGCAGTTTTTATGATCTCACGGCGCAATATAATTTCTTTTCGTATGTTCTGAACGGCAAGAAGATCGCAAGGAACGCCAACGCCGAGGAATATTACACGCGCGGTGGAACAAACGGAGGTTTGTTTAATCTGGACGGCGCCATGAGCGAGGGACAGGTCGCAGAGATGAAGAAGCGGCTCGAAAGCTCGAAGTCCGTAATCTGGCACGGTTTTATCTCGTTTGATGAGGAGACAAGCCGCGGCTTTCAGACGCAGGAGAACGCAGTCAAATTTATGCGTCAGACGTTCGGCTCGTTTCTGGAACGGACGCATTTGAACCCGAAGAACATCGAGCTATATGCGGCGCTCCATCTTGATAAAGAACATCATCATCACATACATTTCGCGTTCTTTGAACGCGAGCCGAAGCACCGCGATAAAAACGGTGTGCTCGGATATACACACCGCGGAAAATTCGACGCGCGTGCGATTGATAATTATCTCGTTTCAGCCAATATGCACTTGTCGGAAAACGGTTATGAGTATTATACCGCACGTGATCGTGCTATGTCTCGTCTGCGCGAAACCCGTAAAGAGATCGGAAACTCCGTCAAAAACGCTGATTTGCGTCTGGCGTTGTCAGATTTGAGGTCAAAACTCCCGAAAGAGGGGCGTTTGCAATATAACGCTGCGCAGATGAAAGAACTGCGCCCGGATATTGACCGAGTGGCGGAACTTCTGATAGCGTCAGATCCCGCAGCAAACGCAGCGCATAAGGAAATGCTTGTACAGCTTGCACGAGTAAAAGAAGAAGTTATCGAGCTTGTAAAGGATAACAAGCTCGCTTATTCAGACGATCGCCGAATGAGCAAACAGGAGCTTGCGGCCGCAATGAGCGGCGACAGCTCTATGTCTCTTAAATTTGTCGATCTGAAAAACGTGGACTACTTCGAGCGTCTGCAAGCGGACTACCGCGCGCGTGTTGGGAACGTCGTTCTCGGCGTCTGTAAGGATCTTTCGCGGAACGATTATCAAGATCGCTGTCGTAAACACAATATCAATGATCGCTCAATGAAAATCAACGCCAAACACCGCTGGCGGCGCAGGGAAAGCCTTTTACAGAACGCCGTGCGTATTCTGGCAGAGGTCGATAAACAGCAACCTGCAAACTTTATCAAAACAGTGCAGGAAATTGAAAGAGAGCAGGAGATGGAGCGCAGGATCCGCGCTTAAAGGAGATTATGAAAAAAAAGAAAATTTACCGCTATGACCGAAAAAGCGGAATGACGATCTGGGGTGCGCTTCCCGGTGTTTGCTTTGCCGCTGCGATGTTCATAAGCGTTGCGCTTTCTCCGGAAACGATTTCGGAGAACGTAAAAGCTGGCTTTATAGTGGTAAGCGTCCTCTTTCTCGTTGTCGATATACCGTCTCGTATTATTCACTATGTAACGCGACGTCAAAACGAGCAGGTTGGACAGGTTGAACTTGTCGGGCAAGCCGAACAAGGCGGACAAGATATTCCGCCGCGTTATGTATCATTACCGGAAAAAGCGACGTACTGGATCGTCAAGATCCTGCCACCGCTTTATATCGTACCGACGGCAATCGCTGCCATTTTGCTGAAATTGTAGAGGAAAATTATGTCAAAGAAGAGAATCGCGTTATTTTTAATTTTTGCCACCATCGGAGCCGGAGTGGTGCTTGCGGCGCTTGCGGCGATTTTTGCCGTTATTACGTCGCAGCAATACACGGCAGTCTTTGACAATGCGGTTTTATATGTAGTCTGGATTGCGTTGATAGCAATAGGAATAGGAGTTGTTGTCATCGACGTGCGTATGCGCGGCAGCAAGCGCGTACTTAAAGTAAATACAGACCTCGAAAACTCGCATTTTATGGATAAGCGGGAAATAGCGGCAAACTCCGGATTTACTGTTACATCTTTCAGCCGTTTGAATGAAATGGCAGATGGCGTACCAATCTATGCGGAAAAAAATAAACGCGATATAGATATTGTATTGAAAGATCCGATCCATACGCTCGTCATCGGTGCAACCGGAACGGGTAAAACAGCAGCGTTTGTTAGCCCGACGATTGAGATCCTCGCCCGGACAAAAACGAAGCCGTCTGTTGTAGTGACTGATCCGAAGGGCGAACTTTATGCGAAGCACGCCGCGACGTTGCGTAAAAACGGTTATACCGTCAATGTCATAGATCTTTCAGACGTCTATCATTCGACACGCTGGAACCCGTTTAACGACGTCTGGCGCAAGACCGATGAGATGATGTATTCGACGGTAACTCAAAAGAGTGGCAAATATTACAGCGCCGGAATTGAATATCTTACAAATTCAGAAGCCAAGGACGCACAACGTGAGCGTGTAGTTCGGCTGCGTGACGAGATTTATGTTGATCTGCAAGATCTCGTTTATACGATGTGTCCGATCGAGAACAAGCACGATCAGACGTGGCAGCGCGGCGCAAGGGATCTTTTGTTTGCTCTGTCTCTTGGTTTTTGGGAGGACGTGCGCGACGGCTATATGCCGCGTGAGAAATTCAATCTTTATAATCTCTATCGCAACGTCACGGACTATGCAAAAGGCGATTGCGACGAGCTGAAAGCCTATTTCGACACGCGCCGCCCGGAAAGCAGGACGCGCGGATTGAGCAACACCGTCCTTGTTTCGGAGGACAGGACGCTTTCGTCCTACCTCGGAGACGTCAATCAGTATTTGAATTGGATGGCGGACGGTGGCATTGCCGCGCTGACTTCGGGTAATGATATAGAGTTTACGGAATTTGATGAAGCTCCGAATGCTCTGTTTCTTAAAATTCCGGACGAGAAGGAAAACCGTTATAAGCTCGTCACGCTCTTTATGACGCAGATGTATAAAGCTCTTGTTGAGAAAGCAACGCGCAACAAGGAGCTTTCAAAAACGAAAGAACAGACGCTCTTACGCAACGTCTATTTCCTTATGGACGAGTTCGGGAACCTACCAAAGATGTATAACATGGATAAAATTGTGACGGTGGGGCGCAGCCGCCATATCTATATGGTGCCGGTTATACAAGATTTTAACCAGCTCGACGACAAGTATGGAAAAGAGGTTGCGGCGACCATTCGTAGCAACTGCAATATTCAGATATTTATCGGCTCGAACGATGAAAACACAAGAAAAATCATTTCGGAGGCTTGCGGTAAGAAAAAGGTCAAGCAGATCAGCTATTCAGAGAACCGGGATATGTCCGTTTCGACGTCGGCGCAGAGTGTCCCGCTCATTTATCCGAACGAGCTGGAACATTTGAACGATCCGGCAAACGGTATCATCGGTAATGCAATCGTCCTTTGCCTCGGAAATTATCCGATCCGAAGTAAGATAACGCCTATTTTTCGGGCTACTGAATTTTACAAACCAGAGCACACGGAAATTTCAAAGGGGGTATTTATCGATTTTGACGAGGCAAAGACGCACTATGATATTGAACGTGTGACAGCGTTCTTAAAAACAGACGCGGCAATTTTGCAGGGCGAACAAGTCGGACAAGCCGAACCCGCCGAACAAGCCGATCAAGCGGGGCAATCACAGCCGTCAGAACCTGTCCAAGCAAAAAAAGGGCAGAATGAAAAGAAGATAAAAATTGATCTGACAAAAAAAATGCTTATGCAGGTAGACGAAAAGACAAAGATTTTACAAGGTAAGATCTCACCGGAACTTTTTGAGCGATTGACGGCAGCAGATTTTCGCGCGAAGATAGATATATTGAACAATATAGCAGATGAGGCGATGAGCAGAGGAAACTTTTTTCTGTCTGCCGAGTGTGCGACGGTTAAGAATTTTATTCTTTATCGTTGCTTTTCAAAAAGCGAAATTGAACAGATCCGTGTGACCGGAGCATAGGAGGATAAAGTATGAAACCAATTAGACGACTCAACATATTAAAAATTTTAGCGGTGGGAATTTTTATAGTTGCATTGCTTTTATCGGTAATGAATATTTTCTTTTTCCAATTTCAAACCCCGTCGGTAGCCCAAGCAGAGACGCAATACGATTATCTTGTCATGAACTTGCCGCAAATAAACAATTCCACAATGTCAAGTATGCTATATTTTGAGTTGCGGATTTACAAAAATAATGGCGGTAAAATTACAGTAAACGGTTCGAGCAACGTGATAAGCAGCGGCGCTGCAATCAATTTTAAACCGAGGGTTAAGTTATATAGTCGTGTTACGCCTCGTCCTCTTTCAGTTTCTCATACTCACGCCAAGAATGGTAAAAATTATTTTTGTGGTTGTAATAGTTTGGGTACAGTAACGGCTTTTCCGATTTTAGCAAGGAGTTATCGGATTGAAACGAACTCTAACTATGGAGATTGGATTTATTTTGATAATAACGGTTTATCTTACGAGGTGCCGGGAGAATTGTTGAAACCGTCTACTAATTTTGATGTGGAGTATGATAGCGGGCGAATTTATCATGATACTTATTCTAATGGTGAATGGCAAGGAAAAATTTTGAGTGCGAATAAAATTAACACTGGCGAAAGTACCGGATTGTATGGATTTTATGATGGACAAATGAAAATCAATTTGGAATTTACTGCTGCCATGGGGACGGATTATTTACATGAACATATTGAAGGAGGAAATGATGGGAGCTATGTTGTATATCTCGGTTCAAATCACGGATATGGCGAGTTTTACTATAATCAAACCGTGTATCTGAATGTTGACACAAAAGATCCGGACGTTGAACTCAATAGTGTTAGTGATGGCGGATTTTCCCGTAACGACGTCGCGGTTAAGTATTCCGACCAAACCTTTTACAGCAATACGTTGACCGCACGGTATAGCCGCAATTCGACATCGACGATTCCGTCTGCCGGCACCACATATTCCTTTGCGAACAATTACTCGTTTTCGCAGGAAGGAAACTATGCCGTCACTGTAACCGATCGTGTCGGCAATGCTACAACAAAAACCTTTACCATCGATAAAACAGCGCCGACGCTTACGTTGTCCGGCGTCCCAAATGGCGGATTTACAAACGGAACCGTTACTGCTTCGTGGAGCACCGCCGTAGGAGGGATTGGGGCGCAGCTAACAAACAGTAAAGACGCTTTGACGGTTAAATATTCTCGAAGTACAGGATCCACATTCCCGACGTCTGCAACGACCAGCTATACAAGCGGGACGTCGTTGACGGAAGAAGGAAACTATCTGATGACTATCACAGATAAAGCGGGGAATTCTACCAGCTATACTTTTACCATCGATAAAACAGCGCCGACGCTTACATTATCTGGGTTTGTTGTAGGTCAAATGGCAAAGGACAGCGTATCTGCAACGTGGGTGACAACGGTCGAGGGAGCCGGAAAGAATTTGACGAACAGCAACGACGTCTTGACCGTCAAATATTCTGTACAATCCGATACCTATCCCACGACCGCAACGACTACATATTCCCGGAATACGTCGCTTACGGCGGAAGGGTATTATCTGATGACGATCACGGATAAAACCGGGAACGTCAGAAAATACCAATTTCTGATCGACAAAACAGCGCCGAAAGTGGCGGCGTTTGATGAGTTTACCAATAAAACTTTTGTGTTTTCAGCCACGGATCCACGGGACATAACGATCGAATATCGGCACGATGGCGGAGCGGTGACGTCAGTTCAGCAAGCGTCCATCGAGATTATGTGCAATGAAAGCAATTACGGGAGCTGGGAGTTCCGTGCGATCGACGCCGTAGGCAATGCAACAGGTTGGAATACCATCAAACTCTATGTGCGTGATACTTTTGGCAATCAAGAAGAAATTAAAAACGCATATAAGGTACCGGCATGGTACACTGTTCGTCTATCGACAAAAGTGTTTCCAGATATAGCCGGAACGTATAGCTTTTCGAGCTATGAAAGCGCTCTTGATTTTGCAATAAAAAAGGAATGGGGATACCGTGTTGTAGAGCTTTCCGGAGGACGTTGGTCTTACGTCAATATTGCAAATGAAAGCGTCACGCAAATCTATGATGATCGTGCGACGCTTGATAACGCGGTCTTAAAATACGCAAAAAGCTATGTTTCGAACCGCTATATCTTTGACGTGACAGGAAGCTCTTATCCGAACCCGACGGACGATGAGGGAAAGACGCGCCCGGACGCGCTTACAAGTCAAAATCTTATTTTGCCGGAGCACTTGGCGCAGTATGCTGATCTGCCGTTGTATTTTATCCGTCACGCATATCAATTTGTGGCACCGGCGGAAGGGGTAAAAGGCAATAAAACGAGCGTTTTAGTGCAGTTTCTTTCGGACGGATTAAACCCGCAGACGGGCGCTGAAATTTCCGTTGCATACGGACAAGCTCTAAAATCTGCGTTGGAAAATGCCGGAGCGTGGAGGCAAGGATACTATCTCGTAACCGAACGGGATCTCTGCGGAAACGTCGAGCAATACCTTGTATGCCTCGATACGGAATTGCCGACAGTGACGGCAAAAGTGCAATACGGCAACGGCACAGAAGAGCTCATCGGGTTTAATCAAGAATATGTAACGACAAACGAGGGCGTTATGCTTTATAGCTCAATGGATATGCAGGGCTTCGCGGATAATCTCGACGAGTACGTCATGATTATACTTGAAGGCAGATCCCTTGACCGTGTATTGTATCTCTCGTCGGACGAATTGCCCGTGCTTTGCTTTGAAAACGGATTTTGGGGTTCGTACACCATCACCGTTTACGATCGCAGTATGAACGCTTTAAGTTTCGTCGTTAAAATTGCCGGGGAGGCACCGTATTTGAAATACACCTCATTGAGCAACGAAACACGCTGCACTCTTACAATCGTCAATAATGATACGGGGAACGCTTTGACAAACGTCGAGCTCTTCAAGATTACATACACTGGCGAATATATCCCGATATTGGAGGACGGCGACGGTACGCCCGTATCGCCCGCGACGCTTGTCTATGTACTGCGCACCGGAGGAAAATATGTGTTGCGCTTTACGGACATTTATGGACGCGTTGTGGAGACGGAGCCGATCTTTTATATGAAAGGTTTGCCGTCTGGAACGCTTAAAGGCGTCAGTGACGGAGGTATCACCAACAAAGACGTTACCCTTGAATTTTCCTCGGCAAATGCTGTGGTTTTGTATATCTGGCAAGATGGCAAGTGGATTGAAGCACAAGATATGATGGTCTTGACGGAAAAAGAGGGGTATAAAAAGGCTGCTATCTCTGCCAGCGAAGCAAACAGTCGCTTGTATAAATTCTTTCTTTATCTTGAAGAGGATATGAATCTTTTTGTTGAATACCGTTTCGAGATTGATTGTATTGCGCCGTCCGTCAGCATAGCGGCCGAGAACGGCGAACCAATCGAAAAGGAAACCGTTACGAGAAAGAATTTCAAAGCGCTTTGGGACGAAAACGACATCACGGTCTATTATTATCGCACAGAAGATCCGCTCGGAGAGCTGTCAGAAAAGAAATACACAAAAGAAACCATCATTTCCAAAGCCGGAACTTACGTTTTCAAGGCTTATGACAAGGTAGGAAACCTTACGCGGTTTAACATTACCCTTGACAACGTAGTAACTTACACATTAAACGGCGATTATCAGATCCTTTCTGATGGCAGCTTTATTTCGAGAACGCCGATCACCTTGACCGTCACAGAGATGACGCGCCGCTTCGATTGTGAAAGCAATAACGGGATCCAGATCAAGAACGGAGCGCCTATTGAAGTGGACGGGACGTACTCGTTCAGTGTCGAAGATCTGTATGGCAATGTCCTTGAAATTAAAGTTATCATCGATAACCTTCCGCCTGTACCGGTCATTCGGACTGCGGACGGTGAGCCGATCGCGGTGGGCGGGACAACAAACAAACCGTTTACGGTTAGCTGTGAGGAACAGGGAGTTACGATTATGCTCGCCGTGAGCGCGTCACGCTATGAAAACTATAACGGTGCCACACTTGCAGAGGAAAAGACTTATACGTTCAAGATGACGGATCGCATGAACAATATCGCTACTTTTACCGTCACTGTCGATTTGCACGTAGATTTTTCTCTGCGTGGTACTTATATCCAAACAGCGGAGAACAGTTATTTGTCTCGCGGCGGTATCACACTCAGCGTCAATGAGATTTATTCTGCGTTTGATGTACAGAGCGAAAGAGGCAACCGCTTTTCTGCCGGTGAAAAAATAACAGCGGAGGACGTCTATACCGTGACTATTACAGACATGGTAGGAAATAGTGTTGTTATAACGCTTGTGATCGACCAGACACCGCCAATGCCGGAGATTGTAGTGAGCGGTGAAACACACGTTGCTGTGAACGGTAAGACAAATCAACCGTTCAAAGTGACCTGTCCCGAAGATGGCGCCGTGATTAAGTGGTCGATGAAATCCAGCGGATATACGGCGTATAACGGCGAAGAGTTCAGAGACGTTGGACTGTATTATTTCGCCATTTCAGATATTATCGGCAACGTCATGTATTTTACCGTAGAAATTGACCGAGGCGTCGATTTTACGATTTCCGGTACTTATGTGCGGGACGGTGCAGAGTGTTACATTTCTCGTTCTGGAATGGCGGTCACGGTCAATGAAGAATATCGTCGGTTTGAGGTCTCGTCCGAGACCGGGCATACATTCCTGCCCGGTGAAAAGGTCACGCTCGAAGGCAAATATGCCGTAACGATCGAAGATCTCGGCGGCAATGTCGCCGTCATCACGCTTATTATCGATCAGACGCCGCCTGTGCCGGTTATACGGGACGGTGATGGACACTCTGTTGAAATGAATGCGATCGTCAATAAAAGCGTCGTAGTGAGCTGTGAGGAAGCGAGAGCGACCATCGAATATTCTCGGAATGACCGTGAATATTTGCCGTACAACGGTGCCACTCTCGAAGAGGCGGGGACGGTATATTTTAAGGTGGCGGATCTTGCTGGGAACGTGACGCGTTTTTATGTGACGATTGATAGGGGCGTTGATTATACCATCTCCGGCACTTATGTCGTGGACTATCTGGGACGCTATGTTTCCCGCACCGGTCTGACAATCAAAGCCGGAGAAGAGTTCAGCCGGTTTGAGGTTTCGTCTGATACTGGCAATACCTTTGTCCCGGACGAGAAAATCGTGCTCGAAGGCGAGTATGCCGTAACGATCGAAGATCTCGGTGGCAACACAGTTTCCTTTACCATCGTTATTGACTTTACTCCGCCTGTGCCGCTTATCACGGGTGAAAGCGGCAGAAAGATCGAGCCCGGCACGACTATCAATGAGGGGTTTGTAGTCGCTGTGGAAGAGCGAGGAGCAACCATTCAGATTTCAACGAATGGGACAAAGTATGAGGCTTACGATAGTGTCGTTCGCAGCGTGGAAGGAACCTATTACCTTCTTGTTACCGATCTTGTTGGGAACAGCGTCAATTTTACAGTGACGATCGATAAAACAGTAGAGTACAAGCTCAAAGGCTCTTATCAGACTTATGAAGGCAATCGCTTCTATACCCGTTACGGTGTCACGCTCGAAGTCAACGAACCGATGGCAGCGTTTGAGGTTGAGTCCGACGCGGGGAATACTGTGACAATCGGGAAAAAGATCTCCAAAGAGGACACATACACCATCGTTTTGGAGGACGAGGTGGGTAACCGACTTTCGATCGTGATTGTCGTAGATTATCAACCGCCCGTCATCGTGCTCGAAGGCGTGAACGGGGAAAACGTCACTGGCGGTGACGTCACAGTGAAGATCTCCGATTTTGAAAAAGCAGAGTGCCGTAAAACCGGCAGTGACGATGCTATTCAGATTACAGACGTTTCGACGTTCACGGAGGACGGCTATTATACCGTCCGCGCGTATGACCGTGCAGGAAATGAGGCGACCGTCTCGTTCCGCGTAGATAAAACCGTCGAAGCTACACCGTCTTTAACTTTGCTATCAGGGCAGTACATAACGGGCGAGATTTCATTTAAGTTTAATGAAACCATGTCCGCGGTGAATTTGAAGAAAGACGGCGCCGAGTTGGGGTATTCCGGCGGCACGATCCGAGAGACCGGGAAATACGTATTGACAGTGACGGATCTTGTGGGCAATGTTGCCATTTGGCAATGGGAGATTCTTCCGGCAGCAGCGCGGAGTTATCTGTTTGCCGTTCCGGACGGGTACGGCGTCACCGCTACACTTAATGGCGCTGCAACCGATGTTGTTAGAGCGGGCAGTGTGGCGCTTGAAAAAGACGGACAATATTCTCTTACGTTCACCTGCGGCGAACAGTCTTTTGTAATTGAGCTGCGCGTCGATACCGTTGCTCCGACGGTTCAGATTGATCGGGCAAAAGATAAGGTGATTATCAGCGCGCCGAACAAAGAAAATGTCACGCTTACGCTCTATCGTGGCGGCAAACAAGTTGATTGCGTGCTCGGACGGGAAATTACAAAGACAGGAGATTATGTCCTTGTTGTTACCGATGAGCTCGGTAACACGACGAAGTACACTTTCAGCCTTCACTATATCAATACTTTCGGGATCATTGTTATTGTGTTCGGCTGTGTGTTGCTGCTTGCAGTTATAATCATTGTCATTGTCGCCCGAAAGAAACAAGGCGTCCGATAAAATAACGACGCGGAGGGCGTCGAGGATATAAATAAAAATATAAAAAAAGAGGTGCAAAATGAAAGACCAAACATTCAAAACATTTGGTGACACTTTGGCGGGACTGTTCGACAGTATGTTCACGCCACTTATTGCAATCGCAGTATCGCTGTGCGCGATCTGGGGGATCTATCTGGGTTTCAAGTTCTGGAAATCCGGAGGTGACGAAAATAAACGTAAAGAAGCAAAAAACGCAGTATGGTCTTTCGTTATCGGCGTTATTGTCATTTTCGTTGTTGCCGTTGCCGCTCCGCTTCTGATTAGCGCATTGACCGAATGGATGCAGTCTGTCTGATAAGGAGGGGAGAGTATGAAAAAAAGAGCATTGATCTTTTCTTGTGTTCTCTTGCTCGTACTGTTTGCTCTGGTTCTGACTGCCTGTAATCCCGGAGGAGTTAATAACACAAAGAAAGATTATTCGTCCGATCCAATTGTCGGAACGTATATCGGAACTTGCAACACGGACAATGTAAGGAACGGATTTTCCTACTATGTCATCGTTTCTTTTGATAAAGAATTAGGTTACTTTACGTGGAAGATGACGGTGGCAAAACCGCCGATGAACGGTGATCCTGCGATGTTCAGCAATCGTGATTTAACGGTAAGCCTTTATAACGCAGAAAAGGAAAGCTATTCTATGTCAGGAGATTTTAGTTTTGAAGGATCTCTCGCCATAGAATACCGTCCAATATATGAAATAAAAGTTACCGACGGGAAATTGTTTGTTTCTGGAATAGAAAAAACGGGGCTTGATCCGGACGGAAGCAAAGTAAATTATATGTTCGAGAAAACAGGCTTTACCGTAGAGCAATTCCGAGATCGGTTTAAGGAGCAATTTAGTTAAGGAGGGGCGGCTATGGTTATAGCGATCAATAAATTATTCGCACAGCTTTTATTTTGGCTGTATGAATTGCTCGATACGATATTCGAGATGTTTGCCGTGCTTTGCGGTATAGAGACGTTGGAAACAGTGGACGCAGACGCGCCTCGATCACTAATTGAGATTTTCCTCCAAAGCAGTGCCGTAACACGAGCTTTTCTGTTAATAGTTATTGTCTCGGTATTCGTAGCCGCCGCATCGACGATCGTGGCAATCGTCAAAAACATAATCAATATGAAAGGCGGCGAAAGAAAATCTCATGCAAAGACGGTCGGACAGGGGTTTGGATCAATTATCGTTACTCTCTGTATGGCGCTTGTTATGATTGTAGGCATATCCATGTCCAATATCGTGTTGCAAAAAGTATATGCCGCAACGTCGCCCGACGATAACGTAACGCCGGCTAGTATATTGTTTGATATGTGTGTCAGCAAAGACTATGTTATAGATTACAATAACCCGGTGCCGAATATGGTTCCGAAAATCGATCCAGAAACGGGCGAGGTAATGAAAGACGAAAACGGAGAAATAATAATGGAGGTTGAGGTGGATTATGAGGGAAATGTCGTTTACACTTATCCGCGAATGCCGGATCCCTCCGATCCGTCGAAAGATTATTATACTTCCGGTTGGCGAAACAATAACAGTGTTGAAACATTGAGCAAGATTGTTCAAAGCGATGGGTGGAACAGTTTGACGCCGGATAAAGTATTTGGCGTACATAAAAAAGTTCTTGGTCTTTTTGAGGACGCAGATAAAAAATATACAACACAACCTATGGTCGAGATGGAGACGTTCAATTTCTTCCTCGCTTATCTCGTCGTCGTAATTATGCTTGTCGCCATCATCTGGTCTATGCTAGGGCTTGTAAAGCGAGTTTACGATCTTGTGTTGTTGTTTATGGCGTTGCCGTTGATTTCTGCGACTATTCCGCTAGACGATGGGGCACGGTTCAAACAATGGCGTGATAGCGTCGTCTCAAAGGTGATCCTCGCTTATGGCGTTGTGTTGTCGATTAACATCTTCCTGCTCATCACGCCTATCATCAACAATATTTCCTTTGCAAGTCTCGGCTGGTCTGCTTTTGTCGAAAATCTTTTCAAGGCATTTATGCTGATTGGCGGCGCCCTTGCCATCAATGGCGGACAACTTTTGTTTGCTCGATTGTTTGGCAGCAGCGCAGAGGAGAGCCGTGAAATGGCGCACGCAGCGCGTGCTATGTTCGGCGGCGCGATTGCGGCCGGCGGTATTTTAAGAGGGGCAAAAAATCTCGCGTTCGGCGGCTATAACAAATATGGAAGATTTACACAGGGTGCGAGCACGCTTGCAGCACGCGCCACCAACGCCGTAGGTAATAAAGTCGGAGGCGCGGCGTATGCCGGTAGCAAATTTGGCGCTGCTATGCGTCATATCGGTCGTGTAAGTATGCCGAGCGCTTTGCGTGGATCCACCGGCGGTGGTACAACGCCCGGCGGAGGAGGAGCAACTGCTTATCAACGTGCCACCGGTAACGCCGGAGGCGTGAGTTCGGCAATGAGCGGAACCGCGGCGCAAAGTGCGGCCGCTAACACAAATATCGATCAGATGGCAAATAGCGGAAATGCACACTACGACGGCGCGCCGTCGCCCGGTGCTGCTGCACAATCGATGTCTCAACCTGCAAGTGGTGGGACAGGCGGCACAACCGTGAACGTGACGCAACAGGCAGCAAGGACGCCAAATTCAGTTTCGTCACAACCAGAGAATAAACATTCCGGACTTATTAACAACGTCATCAAGCCGAAAGATGGCGAGGGCGGAGCGTTCAAACCGCCGAAAAAGTGAGGTAAACTATGAGACTTATTCCTAAAAAAACAAAGGTAAACCCCACAGTATGGCTGAATTTTACGCTGTTCGATATGGTTCTTGCCATCTTGCTTTTCGTCGGCGCGTTTCTTATTGCAATGTCGAATTTCGAGATAAAATGGGGGATTTTGCTTGCGTATGTCAGCTTTTCTGTTATGCTGTTTTTCCCGGACGACGGAGAACGTGCTTATAACGAGCTCATTTATATACTGCGCTACTTTGCGTCGCGGAAAAAATATGAAAAAGGCGCAAAGCACGGCGACGCTGCATTGCTTATTCCATTCAACGAAATAGACGAGGAGGGGATAATCGATTATGGTGAATATCTGGGTGCCGTATTGTCCGTAGGCTCCGTTGAGTTCGCTCTTCTTGATGAGACCGAACAAAACCGACGAATTTCCGCCTTTGCACAAGTCTTGAATAACATGAACGAAAATTCAACTGCACAGCTTGTCAAGATTGATCGTCCGATCAATTATGACGACGTTGCAGCGCGGATCTTCGCAAAGCTCGAAACCGCGCGAGCGGAGGAGCCCATCGACGCGGCAAAGATCGCCATTCTCGAAAGTCGGCTTGCCCAGATTGACGGAATGAACAACATCGAAAAGCAATTTCGCCCGTACTATTATCTTGTGTTATTCGAGAAAGAACGCGACATTCTTTTGAAACAGGTGGACATTGCGCGTTCGGGGCTTGATAACGCTGGGCTCCCGGCTTATATGCTCGACCGCAAAGAGGTTGCCGTATTTTTCAAATACTGCTATACGCGCAATTTTGATGAGCGCGAGATCGATGGTATTGATCCGGCGAACTATACAGACTATATAAAGCCAGACAAGGTTAAATTTACCTCGTCCTCGTGCGTTTGCGACGACGTTTACACGTTTATTTGCGCGATCTCCGATTATCCGCTTATGGTCGGCAATGCGTGGGGCGCAGGGCTTTTCAATATCGACAATACAAAGGTCGTATTGACGATCAAGCCCGTGCCGAAGGACAAGGCGGTCAAGCGTATTGACCGTGCAGTCGTCGAGCTCGAAACGCGCAGAGGCAGCGGTAAAATTAGCGAGGCGATCTCGCAGGAGACGCACGTCCAGACTGTCGCCAATCTCGCCCAGATGATCCAAAATGAAAATGAGCTGCTTTTCGATTGCACATTGACTGTGACCGGGTTCAACAACACAAAAGAAACGAATAGTGCTTTCAGAAAGGATTTGCGTCGTAAAATAATGTCTGACGGGTTCAAAGTAAATTTCCTGCGCGGCAGACAGTTCGACGGCTTTGCAACTGCAACCGTCTCTAAAAGGACGGGCTTGCGCAATTTGGAACGCGGGATCAACTCGGAAAGCCTTGCAGCCGTTTTTCCGTTCGTTTTTACGTCTATCATCGAGCCGGACGGCTTCACACTCGGCTATGACTATTACCCGGTTATTCTCGACATCTGGAAGCGTGACAATCAGCAATATATTAACTCTAATATGATGGTGATCGGAAAGTCTGGATCGGGCAAGTCGTTTTTTACAAAAACGCTGCTGTCTCTCATTTATTCCGAAAATTCGAGGATTTATATACTCGATCCCGAAAACGAATACCTTAACCTCTGCCGGAACGTCAGCGGACGGTTCATCGACGTCGGCAATGCGACGGAGGGGCGAATCAACCCGCTGCATATTTATCAGATATTGACAGAAGAAGGCACACCTGCGGAGCCGGAGGTCGTTTTTGCGGCACACCTCCAATTTTTGGAGAGCTTTTTCCGGATCACTCTCTCCGGCATTACGTCGGACAGCCTCGAAGAGCTCAACAATATCGTCTCAAAAGTGTATGAGAAGCGGGGGATCACGGAGCAGACGGATTGCTCGCAGCTTTCTCCGGAGGACTTTCCGGTGTTCGACGATCTTCTTAAAGTCGTTGATCGGGAACTTGACAAGGAGACGTTGCCGTCACGTAAAGCCAACCTCGAACGCGTCAAGACATATGTCGCAAAATTCGCAGCCGGCGGGCGTTTTGCAAACTTGTGGAACGGTGCGAGCACGCTTACGTCAGATGAACGGCTTGTCGTGTTCAATTTTCAATCGTTGCTTGGTGCCAAAAACAATACCGTCTCGAACGCGCAAATGCTTGTCATTATGCGATACCTCGATCAGCAGATTATCAATATTCGTGAGATGAACCGGTTGGGTAGAGCGAATATTCACCCGTTCGTCGCCATTGATGAAGGGTACAACTTTATCGATCCCGAAAACCCGGTTGCGCTTGATTTTGTTTTTCTCTGGTATAAGCGTATCAGAAAGTATAACGGCAGCATTATGTTTTTGACGCAGAACCTATCCGATATTCTCGGCAACGCTGCCATCGTGCAAAAGACGACGGCAATCATCAACAATACGCAGTATTCGTTTATCTTCTCTCTTGCCCCGGCGGATCTTGCTATACTGACGGATCTGTATCGCACAGCTGGGGAGATAAACGACACGGAGCGCAATCAGATTGCTAACGCTGGAAACGGTGAATGTTTTGCTATTTGTTCTGCAAGGGAAAGGACGAGCTTCAAGGTCGTCGCGTCTGACGTCGTTTATACTTTGTTTGACTTCCCGGACGCGCTGCGTATGATTGCGGACGGTGACGTTCGTTCGCCCTATAAAAGAAATAATACCGCCGGCTAAACGGCGAAGGAGGACATTATGATTAAAACAACAATTTGCGGCAACCTCGTTTACGATCCCGAATTAAAAACGGTATCGGACGAAAAAAGGTCTGTGTCATTACGGTGGCGTCCAATCGCCCCGGTAAAGACGGCGCCGACGTTCTGCGTGTCGAAGTGTGGGGAAAGGTCGCAGAAACTTGCAAAAAGTATCTGAAAAAAGGTTCCGGCGTCGTCGCGTCCGGAGATCTTGAAATTGAACTGTACGAGAAGGACGGCGAAACGCGCGTCGCTGTTAGGCTCGTAAACGCACAGGTCGAATTTACCGATCGCGCACCGGCAAAAGAACAATCCGCAAAATAACTTGCCGGGCTTGTCGGACTTGCTTGACAAGTTTGGCAAGTCGTGCAAAAATCAGAGAGACGGAGAACACAAGAAAAAATGCTGAACAAGGGAATGTTTACGTCAAATACGGATATGTGGGAGACGCCGCAGGAACTCTTTGACGAGCTTGACAGAGAATTTCACTTCACACTCGATGTCTGTGCCGTCCCGGAGAATGCGAAGTGCGAGAGGTACTTTACACCCACTCAAAACGGCTTGAAACAGGACTGGACACGGGGGGGGACAGTTTATATGAACCCTCCTTACGGTAGGGAAATCGGCTTGTGGGTGCGTAAAGCGGCAGAGTGCGGCGTCACGGCGGTTTGTCTGTTGCCGGCGCGGACAGATACGGCGTGGTTTCACGACTACATATACGGTAAGGCGGAGATCCGCTTTATCCGAGGAAGATTAAAGTTCGGGAACAGCAAGAACAGCGCGCCGTTTCCGAGTATGATAGTAATTTTCAGAAAGGAGAAAGACGATGAAAACAATCGTGGTATTTAATCAGAAGGGCGGCGTCGGTAAGACGTCAACCGTAGTAAATCTGATGGCGGAACTTTCGACGGAAAAGAAAAAGCGCGTGCTCACCATCGACCTTGACGCGCAATGCAATCTGACGGCGTTTTGCGGCGTTCGAGAGCCGCAAAAAAGCGTCCTGCAATGGCTGCTGCATTCTGCCTCGCTCGATGACGTTATCGTACATACGAATTACGGAGATCTTATCCCGGCGGAGGAAGCCTTGCAACTCGAACTGCTGCGGTTTGCCTCAATCCCGGCATTCGTCATACGCTTGCGGGATCTCATCAGAGCGATCCCTGCGGATCGGTACGATTATATCCTTATCGACTGCCCGCCGACGGTGAACCAGCTTACGGCTGCCGCGTTGGTCGCCGGGGATTATGTTCTGATCCCGACCGAGGCGGAGTATTTCAGCGCCGCGGGAGTTGGTAAAATTGCCGATACCATCGAACAGATCCTGCCGCTTAATCCCGGCTTAAAGGCGCTCGGAGTTTTGCTTGTCAAATACAATCCTCGGCGCGTCCTTACCCGTGCCCTCGAAGAACGGCTTGTCGCGGCGACGAACGGGCTGCTGCATTGCGGAGTTCTCGATACGCGCATTCGCTTTACCGTCGATATTCCGGCAGCACAAGCAACGGGCTTGTCGGCACGGGCATATAAAAATTCCGGCAATGCCGCACAGGATTACGCGGCGCTTACAGACGAAATTTTACGGATTATGGAGGGTGCAGAATGAGCGACGATCTGGACGTCGTGGTGCTGGACACAGAAACGACCGGACTGAAAGTCGGATATGATGAACTTCTGCAAGTCTCTATTCTGAACGGGAAAGGGGAGACGCTCTACAACGGCTATCTGAAACCGGTATGGCGCGAGACGTGGGAAGAAGCGGAACGGGTTCACCATATCACGCCGGCAAATGTTGCCGACGCGTCGACGATTGACGAGGAAATAGCGACGATCGGAAGTTTGTTGCGTAGCGCAAAAACAATCGTCGGCTATAACGTGCAATTCGATTTGCGGTTCCTGCAACACGCCGGGCTTGTGCTTGATGATGAGCAGGAGATATTCGACGTAATGCTAAATTTCGCCCCGATTTACGGCGAATATAACGAGTATTACGGGGATTATAAATGGCAAAAACTCTCTGTCTGCGCCGCGTATTATGGTTATCCGTGGACGCAGGAGGAGCAGCACAACAGTCTCGAAGATTGCCGGGCAACGCTGTTTTGCTATCGGCAAATGAAAATACACTCGGAGGAATGATATGAAAAGTTTTGACTTGCTGGGCGGGCTTTTCCCCGCCAAAAACAACACGCCGGACGTCGTGAAGGCGCCGGAACAGAAGGAAGTACCGACGACCAAACGCACGTTCAAAATCTCAAACGAGTTTTGGAACGATTTCGTGGATCTCGCGGCTGCAAAGAAGATGACGCAAGCCGAACTCATCAATACGCTGATCGCCGAGAGCGTGAACCGCGACGCCGATCTGATTGCGCAGTATCGGGAGTTTTTTGGAGAACACAAAGAAAAATAGTGTGCAGATGACATAAAACCTTGCCAAACGAAAAGCAGTTTAGACTTGTCAGACAAGCTCGACAAGCCCGGCAAGCTATTTGTCGTGAAACCGTTGACTTTTGCCGGTAAATCGTATATAATATTAGTGCAAAGAAAAGAAGGAGGTAGCCGTTATGGACGACAACAAAAAAGTGACGTTTAGTGATCGTGAAATCGAAGGGATAGCAAAAGCAATCGCGCTGGCGGATCTTGCGGCTCGCTCTCCCAAAGAAAAAAATCCGAGCATTCCTATGACAAAGGACGATAGGTACTATCGGGCGTTGGAAAACGGAATGAAAAAGTACAATGCCTTGAAAGCCAAAGGCAAAATTTGATGTATGGAATATGTATTTTTTGCCGGAGCAAACGGCAGCGGAAAAAGCACGTTAATCAAAAATTTGAGGAGCCTTGATGAATATCAAGGCTTCGAGTATATTTGCGCCGATGAGTTGGAAAAGGAGCCGGTTTTACAAAAGCTCGATAAGACGGAGCGTATGAAAGCCGCAAGCGTCCTTGCAAAAAGTTACCGTGAAGATTATCTGAAAGACGGTTTGGATATTATTTACGAAAGCGTCGCCTCGCACCCGTCGCATTTGGCGGATTTAGACCGTATCAAGGCGATGGGCTATAAAATCACCACAATTTATGTGACGACAGAAAACCCGGAGATCAATCTTGCGCGTATCGCAAAGCGCGGAAGGGATAACGATACATACTTGACGCCGGAAAGGGTAAAAGGGCGCTATGAGCGCAGTTTGGATCTTCTGTCCGAATTTATAAAACGCTCGGATATGGCGTTTGCTTATGACAACTCAATTAACTATTTTGCCGTATTTTATAAAACTGCCGAAGGCAAAAACTATCTTGTTGGTGAGAAAGAGTGGGCGAACCGTTATATCGTTGAGAAATTGCAAAAAGAGGGTATTCGAGTATATACGGCGAAGGATATGGATCAAGAGACGTATTTGCGGCTTTTGAACCGGGCGAACCGCCTTATCGATCCGTCGTCAAAAGACAGCCAGACGCAGCACGCCGACGAAACCAAAGATGGTGATAATAAAATGACGTCGCTTACAGAGGAGAAGCGTATAGAACGCGCGATGGAAGTGAGCGCGAAGAAGATCGACGAGGAGTATGGTGAGTATCTCGCCCATCAGAGCGAGCAAGCTCGACAAGAACCACAAGCCGGACAAGCTCGACCGGTAGAACGGCAGCAGAAACAGGGAGAAGCTGCCGGCAAACAAAAGAAATCAAATCCGGGCAAGGGGCGCGGAAAATAAAACACAAAGAAAAACACTGCGAGGTAGTTCAGTTATGATGAAAATGCTGATAAAACTTGATGAGGATCGCATTAAAACAGACGGTAAGTACAATCTTGCCGATCTTTGGCGTGTGATCGATGGGCAGTTTAATAACGGTTGCATTAAAGAGGTGCAGCCGGACGGAGCGGTGCTTTATTCTGGCGATCCGACGAAAGATTATTATACCCGCATAAATTTAGCGGCAATTGTTTTGAAGAAAACACATTGGTTTGGCAAATATTGTACAAAGTGGATATGGTATGATAATGACGACAATGAGGAACTTCCGTTTCAGGATATAGATGTACTCGAAAGACAGAGAAAGAACAACCCATTATTTGCGGTATAGATATGGAACGGCGTATAAGAAAAGCAATTAACTTTGATTTAGACACCGAGCAAATGAGGGCGATGTCTCTTTATCCAAATGGGTATGGTTTGCTGAAAAAATCTTTTGAGAAACACGATTTTACACACAGGCAAGGATCTGGATATATTTCTAACGCGAAACTTGATAGTGATCAAGTCAACGACATAATGGCTGCTGTTGTTAAGGAGCAGCCGTGGCTCACTGAATGTGTCAAAAAGATTGACGTTACTGATATAGGGAAGCAGCACGATTTGACGGCAGTTGTAAAATCGCTTGCTGCACAACAATCTGAACAGCTCGACCAACGCAGCGGTAATTTGTCGGAAAAACAAAACGGGGCGGGTGTTCAAAGCAAAAAGTCTCTCACAGAGGAGGAACGTATTGCGCGCGCAATGGAAGTGAGTGCGAAGAAGATTGATGAGGAATACGGCGAGTATGTCGCCCGTCAGAACGAGCAAGTCCGACAGGAACCGCAATCCGGACAAGTTCGTCCGACGGAACGGCAGCAGAAACAGGGAGAATCTGCCGGCAAACAAAAGAAACCAAATCCGGGCAAGGGACGCGGAAAATAATTATAAGATTTCAAAATTTATAACACGCCGTGTGAGTGCGTAATTTGGCTTGTACGGCATTTTTTGATGAATTACTCAACGAGATCCACAATTTGTAAATTTGAGGCAAATAGCGCCGTTGTGCGGCGTTTTTGGGAGGTATAACAAAAAATGGATTTTCAAACGGAAATTGAGGGCGTGATCCGTGCGAGTGTATCGCGGATCATCTCCGATCTTGCCGACAGCGTTGGGTGGCGTTCTCTATCTGATATAGTCGAGAGGACGCAGGAGACAGTCAACGGGTTGGGTGTACAAATCATCGAACGGATTTATCAAGAGGTAGATCGTGTATTTGATGAGCGTCGCAACAAGCGAAAGGTTATTATAAAAAACTGCTCAAAAACTCGGCGGCTGCTTACCTCGATGGGTGAGGTTACTCTTCGTCGCAAGCTCTATTTCGACAAACAGACCGCGAGGTATTTCTTTGCGGTCGATGAGCTCTTGCAACTCAAAAAGTATGAGCGAATTGAAAAAAACCTTCAAGCGGATCTCGTCTCGAAGGCGACGCTAACAAGTTATGGTAAAGCAAGTGAGCTTGTAGGGCACCGTGTGTCGCGTCAAACCGTGCATAATCTCGTTAAACGAATTGATACTGACGCTCTGGACGTTCCGACACCGGCACCGTCCATGAAAACGGTCGGCGACATTTTTATCGAAGCGGACGAAGATCATATCCATCTCAATAATGGGAAAAGTGCGGAAGTCAAGCTCGTATATGTGCATGAAGGAACACGTTCCGTGTGCAAAGGACGCGCGGAACTTATAAATCCTCGATATTTTGTGACAGTAGATAATGAAGCGGACGACCTGTGGGCGAACGTCGCCGATTATCTGTATTCTGCTTATCGGTGCAGCCAAGCAGCGATACATATCTCCGGTGACGGGGCAAACTGGATCAAAGGCGGATTGAATTTCTTTCCGCGAGCAAGCTACCATCTCGACAAATTCCATGTTTTCAAAAGTGTAACAGGCGCAAGTTTCGGCAATAAACGCTTGCGTAAGGGTATAATTGCTGCGCTATACGCAAAAGATTTTGATACCGTCCGGGCTTTGTATCAGAACACCTATCAGAGCAAGCAAAAGTTATCCGACCGGAAAACCGTGTCGAAAGGACTTTTTTATCTCGAAAACAATTTTGACGAGATCGATTTAACGCCGGCGCATAGCTGCGCCGCCGAAGGACACGTCTCGCACGTTCTTTCCGCTCGTTTATCTTCTCGCCCGATGGGGTGGAGCATTGAAGGTGCCGGCAGAATTGCCAATTTGCGCGCATACTATTTTAACGGCGGAGAATTTCGCAATATTGTCCGAAGGAAAAACACAAAAAAAGAGACTGTGCGATATTCTATGCGCGTTCACGAAAATCAACGTCCATCGAAGGTATATCCATTTTCAGCTAGCGTGGTGGGTTTAGATGGGATTACAGATGGCTTTTCGTCAATTTTGAGAGCGATTTTGAAAAGAAAATAAAAAATTTTCGATTTTATGCTGAAAACACTTGACACAATCTTAAGTTTTCATAAATTGACAAACTCTTATTACTTGTTTATAATAGTTGTATTATTTTAGTGAGGGACTTATGTTATTCGGAGTAATCGACATAGGCAGCACGTCCGTAAGGCTTATGATGACGGACGGCGAAAAGGTCGAAAAAAGGGTGAACACGACGCGTCTTGCCGAGAATATGGACGAGATGAATACGTTGCAACCCGTCAGTATCGAACGTACGGCTCAGGCCGTTGCGGAGTATTATTTCGTTGCGATGCAAAACGGCGCGGAAGACGTCTATGCCTACGCGACGGAAGCGGTGCGCTCTGCGAAAAACAAATACAGGTTCGTCGACAGAGTCAGGGAACTTTGCGGGCTTGAAATCGACATTCTGGACAAAAAGACCGAGGCGGAAATCGGGTTCTTGGGCGCAAGCACGAAAGGCAGATGCTGCGTTATCGACATGGGCGGCGCAAGCACCGAAATTTCGGTCGGCGACGGCGAAAACATATTATATTCCAAAAGTTTGCCGTACGGCATCGTCAGGCTTTCCGCAATCGAGCGCGAAAGAATCGAAATGACGCCGTTCATCAACGACTGTCTTATGGGATACGGCGAAATTCCGCCGTTTGACAACGTCGTCGCAATCGGCGGCACGATATCCACGATGGCAGCGATGAAAAACCAACTTGAAACATACGATCCGAACGTCGTCAACGGCTCGGTGCTGACGCTTTCCGACATCGAAAACATGTACGACAAAATCAGCAAAATGACGATGGAAGAACGCCGCCACGTGAAAGGACTCCCCGAAAAGCGCGCGGACATCATCGCCCCGGGCATACTCATGTATTCGCTTATTCTGAAATATCTCGGCGCGGACAAACTCACCGTCAGCGAGGGCGACGGCGCGGAAGGATATCTCATCAAACTCGGCGTATTGCCGCACGGGTTCAGGGCAATTTATCAGAAGATAATTTAATTTAAGGATATTTATGAAAAATCTTACAAGCAGCGAACTTCGCAAAATTTATCTCGACTACTACAAATCAAAGGGACACGCCGTTATTTCCAGCGCGTCGCTTATCCCCGAAAACGATCCGACGGTTTTGTTCACGACGGCGGGCATGCACCCCCTCGTACCGTACCTTCTCGGCGAAAAACACCCCGCGGGCAACCGTCTGACCGACGTGCAAATCTGCGTCCGCACGGGCGATATCGAAGAAGTCGGCGATCCGACGCACTGCACGTTTTTTGAAATGCTGGGCAGATGGTCGCTTGGTGACTACTTCAAGGAATATGCAATTTCCTGCTCGTACGACTTCTTGCTGAATCATCTGGAATTCGACAAAAGCAAATTCGCGGTTACCGTTTTCAAAGGCGACGAAGATTGCCCCCGCGACGACGAAAGCGCGGAATTCTGGAAAAAGATGGGCGTCCCCGAAGACCGCATTTTCTTCCTTCCGAAAGAAAACAACTGGTGGGGTCCCGCCGGCGTTACCGGTCCTTGCGGTCCCGACACCGAAATGTTCATCGACACCGGAAAACCCAAATGTTCGGACGAATGCTCGCCCGCGTGTGACTGCGGCAAGTACGTCGAAATCGGCAACGACGTCTTTATGCAATACTTCAAAAACGCCGACGGCACCTTCTCGCCGCTTAAACAAAAGAACGTCGACGAGGGAATGGGGCTTGAACGTATGCTTTGCATTCTGAACGGATACAAATCGGTTTATGAAACCGACTTGTTCAAACCCGCGATCGCGCTCATCGAAAATCTTTCGGGACACAAGTACGACGAAAGCGAAACCGTCACGAAAGCGATGCGTATAATCGCCGACCATATCCGCACCTCGACCTTCCTTATCGGCGACGTGAAAGGCATTGTTCCGAGCAACGTCGACCAAGGCTATATTTTGAGAAGGCTTATCCGTCGCGCGGTGCGTTTCGGACGCATCATCGACCTTCCCGAGCGTTCCCTTTCCAAGATTGCGGAACAGTATATTTCGCAATACCAGGACGTTTATCAGTATCTTTTGACCAATAAAGACAGGATTGTGTCGGAACTTGACAAGGAAGAAATCAGATTCTCCAACACATTGCAACAAGGATTGAAAGAGTTTGAAAAGGTCATCACTCACATTCCCACAAAGACGATAAGCGGAAAAACCGCATTCCGTCTTTACGATACTTTCGGATTCCCCATCGAGATGACGGAAGAACTCGCGCACGAAAACGGGTTCGAAGTCGACGTACAAGGATACGAAGACGCGTTCAAGGAACATCAGAAAAAATCGCAGGCGGGCGCGGAACAGAAATTCCACGGCGGGCTTGCGGACAATTCCGAAGAAACCGCAAAACTCCACACTGCAACGCACCTTTTACATTCCGCTCTTATGAAAGTTCTGGGCGGCGAGGCGCGTCAGCGCGGCAGCAATATCACCGCCGAAAGATTAAGGTTCGACTTCGGTTTCGACCGCGCAATGACGGCGGACGAAATAAAAGCGGTTGAAGACCTTGTCAACGAACAAATCAAAAAGAATATCCCCGTCGTGTGCGAAGAAATGACCGTTGACGAAGCGAAGGCGCAGGGCGCAATCGGTATCTTCGACAACAAGTACGGCGAAAAGGTAAAAGTTTATACCATCGGCGATTTCAGCAAGGAAATTTGCGGCGGACCGCATGCAAACAACACGGGCGACTTAAAATCTTTCAAAATCACGAAAGAACAGTCAAGCTCCGCGGGAGTCAGGCGTATCAAAGCCGTCATCGGTCAATAAAACCGAAAAAAAAGAAAAACCAACGAAAAAACTCAACCAAAAAGAAAACACAAAACCAACGCGGTTTTGTGTTTTTTATTTTGCCGTTCAGCGGTTGCTTTCAAGAAATTTGTCGATATAGTTGCCGACGCTTAACGCGTGTTCCAGATATTTATCGGGCGAGGCGTCGTAAACGTAGGCGGCGTCTTTTGTTTCAAGCGTGGTCGTGCCGCGGTAACTCGTTTTCGCAAGGCGGGGCAGCGTGTACTGCCAGTCGATGCTGCCGTCAAAGGGTATGAAGTGGGAATCCTTATCGGCGAAATTGTCGTGCAGGTGCAGGGCGAAAACCCTGTCGCCGAAAAGCCCCAGCCAATCCTGAACGCGCCAGTAGTGGTCGTGTCCGACGTCATAGCAAAGCCCGACGTAAGGCGACTTGAAATTTTCCAGAACGTAGGTGACGTGGTCTTTCGTGATGACGTTTTCAAACGCAAGTTTCACGTTTGCGTTTTCCGCAAATTTTACAAGGTCTTCGATACGATTTGTGCCGATTGTCGACACAAAAGGCGGAAAATCGCCGTGCGTCAGGTGGCAGACAACCGTTTTCACGCCGTGTTTCGAGGCTGCCGCAATTTCGTCCTTAAAGCGGGAAATGCGTTCGTCCCCTTCCTTGCAGTCGATCCACATTTCGTTCAGGTGGTCGCAACTTAAATGGAAGTTTTCAATGAAAAGCCCGGCGCGTTCGGCAAGGGTGGCGCGTTCGTCCGCGGATTCTTTGGCGTCGGGGCCGAGCCATATCATGACCGAGCCGAAGCCCTTTTCTTTGAACTTATCGAAGCGTTCCGCCATGCTAAGGTTCATTAAATTGTTTGACGTTAAACCGACCATATAATTATCATTACCTCGTTTGATAGGATTATAGCACCGATTTTAAAATATGTAAAGAGCGCGTTATTATCTTGTGTTCATAACGAATGACAAATTAACAAAAGTTTTGTATAATCGGACGTATGAGAATCGAGATTATCAACGGCTCCGTCGAGTACGACGGCAATACGGTGCTTTCCGAAATAAATTTTTCGGTGTCGGACAAGGAAAAAATCGCGCTTGTCGGCAGGAACGGCTCCGGAAAAACCAGCATATTGAAGTGCATTAGCGGGGAAGTGCCGCTTGTGTCCGGCACCGGCGACGAAAAATTCTCGTTTTCGATATCGGGCGCGCCGAAAATCGGATATCTTCAACAGGTGTCTTTGAACGACGAACTGACTCTCCGGCAGGAAATTTTGTCGGCGTACAAGGACGTCGTCGGACTTGAAAACAAATTGCAAATCCTTCTTGACAAAATGAGCGAAAACCCGTCGGACGAAAACGTCGGCGCGTATTCGCGCGCAATGGAAAGGTTTGAAAATATCGGCGGATACCTTTATAAAAAGGAATATCTGACGGCGGTGAGCAAATTCGGGTTTTCCGCCGAAGACCTTGACAAAAAACTTTCGTGCTTTTCGGGCGGACAGCGCACAAAAATCGCGCTTATGAAACTGCTGCTTGAAAAACCCGACGTTTTACTTCTGGACGAGCCCACGAACCACCTTGACATCGCCGCGGTGGAGTGGTTGGAAGGATACCTTAAAAATTATAAAAATTCGGTCGTTATCGTGTCGCACGACCGTATGTTTCTGGACCGCATCGTCGGCGTCGTTTACGAAATCGAGTACGGCGTCACGACAAGATACAAGGGCAACTACACGGCGTTTTTGGCGCAAAAACAACAGGCGTACGACAAGGCGCTTAAAGACGCAAAATGGAAATCCGCCGAAATCGACAGGCTCCGAAAAATTGTCGAAAGATTCCGCTACAAGGCGACGAAAGCCGCAATGGCGCAGTCGAAACTGAAAGAAATCGAAAGGCTTGGTACTGTCGAAACCCCGCGCCGCTTCGACACCTCGACGTTTGCATCGTCTTTCCAGCCCGAGTACGAAAGCGTCAGGGACGCGCTGTTTGTGAAAGACCTTGTTTTCGGATACAATAAACCGTTGGGCGAAATATCGCTTGCCGTCGAAAGGGGACAGAAAATCGGCGTGATCGGCAGCAACGGCACGGGCAAATCCACTTTACTTAAAACGATAACGGGGCTTATTCCGCCGCTTTCGGGCGACGTCCGATTCGGCGTGAAAACGCGCGTCGGGTACTTCGACCAGACCATTGCCGCAACGAAAAGCGAGTTGAGCGTCCTTGAAGACTTCCGCGCGGAGTTTCCGGAACTTAACGACGGGGAAATACGAAAAACGCTGGGCGGATTCTTGCTTTCGGGCGACGACGTTTTCAAGTGCGTCAAAGATTTGTCGGGCGGCGAAAAGGTGCGCCTTGCGCTTTCAAAAATATTCCGCCGTCGTCCCAACTTCCTGATTCTTGACGAGCCGACCAACCACATGGACATCATCGGCAAGGAAACCCTTGAAAAACTTCTGATGGATTTTTCGGGCACGGTCATCGTCGTGTCGCACGACAGGTATCTTATAAACCGCGTTGCAAAAAGCCTTATCGTGTTTGAAAACGGCGGGGTGAAATACTTCGACGGCACTTTCGACGAGTACGAAGAAAGAGAAAAAGAAACCGCGGAAGAAGTCGCAAAGGAAAAGCCCGAAAAGACCAAAAAAACCGGCGGGGAACGCTACGTCGAAAGTAAGGAAGAAGCGCGGCGCAAACACCGCGTCGAATTTTTGGAAAAAAAGATCACCGCGCTTGAAGAAGAACTAAGCCGGGCGCAGGCAAAACTCGACGACGAAACCGTCAACACCGACTACAAAAAAGTAATGGCGGTCGAAGAAGAAATAAAAACGATTGAAGAAAAGCTTGATCCGCTGATAACCGAGTGGACGGAACTTTCGGAATAAAATAAGGGATAACGCAAAAAGCGTTATCCCTTCTTTTTTGGCGTTTATCTTTCAAAATCGTCGCATCAAAGTTTTGTTTTTGATGAGAAAGTGGTTTTTGGCGGTTTTTTATTTTATTTCGACGACTTCGTAACCTTCGTTTGTTACCGCGGATTTCAACACGTCGCCATCTACGTCCGAAATAAGAGTTACGACCGCCGTTTTGTTTTCAAGCGACACTTCGACGTCCTGCACTCCGTCGACTTTTTGCAGGGCGGATTTCACGTGAGCCACGCAATGCGCGCACATCATACCTTCGATTTTCAATGTTTTTTTCATACTTTGTTCTCCTTTTTTAATTTCGGTGTTTTTGGTTTTTGAAATATCGTTCACGTCGATTTTCACGACTTTTTTCCTGTGTTTTACGGGCTTGTCAAGGTTGATAAGATTAAGTCTTAACGCGTTCAGCACGACGCATACGCTTGAAAGGCTCATTGCCGCCGCGCCCCACATGGGATTCAGCGTAACGCCGAGCGGAGAGAACACGCCTGCGGCGATGGGAATGCACACGACGTTGTAAATAAACGCCCAGAACAGGTTTTCGCGGATATTCAGAAGGGTGCGACGGGAAAGGCTTATCGCGCGCGGCACGTCCGAAAGCTCCGACTTCATCAGCACGACGTCCGCGCTGTCGATTGCGACGTCGGTGCCCGCGCCGATTGCAATGCCGACGTCCGCGCGGGTAAGGGCGGGAGCGTCGTTGATTCCGTCGCCGACCATGACGACCTTTCCGTACTTTTGAAGGTTTGACAAAACGGCGTCTTTTTCGTCGGGAAGAACGTCCGGGATAACGCAGTCGACGTCGCAGGTTTTTGCAACCGCATTTGCGCTGAGCGCGTTGTCGCCCGTAAGCATGGTTACGAACAGACCTTGTTCTTTCATTCGTTTTATCGCGCCCGCGCTTTCGGGTTTCAGCTCGTCCGACACGGCGATGACGCCGATAATTTTATTGTTTTTCGCAACGTACAACGGGGTTTTGCCGTCCCGCGCGAACGTTTCGCCCGTCGGGAAAGCGTCGTTTGCCGCCGCACCGATATCTTTCATAAGGGCGGCGTTTCCGATGACGATTTCGTCGCCGCTCACGATTCCTTTCACGCCGTGTCCCGAAAGGTTTTCAAACTTTTCCGGGGTGAAAACCGTTATGTTTTTTTCTTCCGAAAAGCGTACGATCGCTGTCGCAAGCGGGTGCGAACTGCCTTTTTCAAGGCTTGCGGAAAGCGCGATAATTTCTTCTTCGGACTCACCCGACAAAGCCGAAACGTCGGTGACGACAGGCGTGCCTTTCGTTATGGTGCCCGTCTTGTCCAGGACGACGATATCTGTTTTTCCCGCTTCTTCAAGGGCGGTTGCAGTCTTGAACAAAAGTCCGTTTTTCGCGCCTTTTCCGCTGCCGACCATAATGGCGACGGGGGTTGCAAGACCCAAGGCGCACGGGCAACTTATGACAAGCACGGATATTGCGTGCGTAAGGGAAGTCGCAAAGTTTTTCGTGACGGCAATCCACACGATAAAAGTAACGATTGCGACGCAAATGACGCTTGGCACGAATATTCCCGATACTTTATCTGCCGTTTTTGCAATCGGGGCTTTTGAAGCGGATGCGTCCTGCACAAGTTTGACGATGCGCCCGAGCGTGGAATCTCCGCCGACGGAAGTGGCTTTTGCGGTGATAAAACCGTTGACGTTCGTCGTGCCGGAAATAACCTTATCGCCGACGGATTTATCGACGGGCATACTTTCGCCCGTTACCGCCGATTCGTTGACGGAGCCGCTCCCCGACAATATTACGCCGTCCGCAGGGAAGTTCTCGCCGGGGCGTACGACAAACGCGTCGCCCGTCGAAAGTGAAGGCAGCGGAATTTCTTTTTCTTCGCCGTCCTTAATAACCCTTGCGGTTTCGGGGGCAAGGTTCATCAACCCTTTTATCGCGGACGTAGTTTTTCCTTTGCTGTAAATTTCCAGCGTTTTTCCAAGGGTGATAAGCACAAGAATCATCGCCGCCGACTCAAAGTACAAGGTGTGCGGAAGATGATGAAGATATGCGGTATTTACCCCTGCGCGGATCATAAGCGCGACGCTGTATACGAAAGAAATGCCGCTGCCCATCGACACAAGAGTATCCATATTCGGCGCGCGGTGGAAAATCGCCTTTGTGCCGCTCACGAAAAACTTTCCGTTGATGACAAGTATGACGAAAGAGAACACAAGTTCGTATATCGCGATACCCATCGGGTTGCCGTTCAGCGCGCCCATATTCCAGCCGAACATAACGCCGCCCATCGACACGTACATAAGGGGGATAAGCAGGACGGCGGACACGGCAAGGCGGATTATCGAGCGGATAAGCGGATTGATTTTTTCCTTTTTTTGCGATTTGTCGTTAAAAAGAGCGGCCTTATACCCCGCGCCCGACACGGCGCGTTCGATTTTTTCGACAGTGGCAGGCTCGTCAAAGTCGACGACCATCTGATTTGTGAGAAGGTTCACGGCGACGTCTTTTACGCCGTCAAGTTCCCTTACGACCTTATCGACGCGCGCGGCGCACGCCGAGCAACTCATACCGTAAACGTTGAATTTAAGTTTTTCCATAATTTAACTATTTCAGTTTTTTAATGAGTTCAACCGCCTCGTCAAGGATTGCGGTGTTTCCGTCTTTCACGTTTTCGACGACGCAGGTTTTGAAATGGTCGGACAGAATTTCATACCCGAATGCCGACAGCGCGCTTTCGGCGGCGGACAACTGCACGAGTATGTCGCCGCAATAACGATTGTCGTTCAACATATTTTTTATGCCGTTTAACTGTCCGATTATGCGGTTTAACCTGTCGTTCAGGCATTTGAGAGATTTTTCGTCGCGCGGCGTGTGCTTCTTTCGGCAGCAATCGGCGCACGATATTTCGGCGCATTTTACGTTTTCCATTTTGTTATTCTCCGTTAATTTTCAATATACCCTACGGGGGTATGTAAATATAGTATAAAACCATATTTTTTATTTGTCAAGAGCGGCGATATTTATTTTTTGCAAATACTATACAAAAAGTTGAATAACGAAACAAAAGGCGTTTCGGGCGGTTTTATCGTTGACAAATCTGTTTTTTGGTTATATGATAAGGTATCTAATAATTTTTATTAGAGCACGCACGCGTGCATACGCGATACATTACTTGAAGATAAGGGACACAATGAAAAATAATAAAAAAACACTTGGCACGCCGATCGACGGCTCGTTGCCCCTTGAAGTAAAAAATCTTTTCAAAAAGTACGGCAAAAAATCCGATTATGCCGTAAAAGACATCTCCTTTTCTTGTGCGGAAGGGGAAGTCGTCGGTATCCTTGGCGCAAACGGCGCAGGAAAATCCACCACTCTTAAATGCATCACGGGAATGATTCCTATAACGTCCGGCACGATAACCGTGTCGGGTTACGACGTGTCGAAAAATCCCGTGGATGCAAAACGCAATTTTTCTTTCGTCACCGACAATCACACGGTGTTCACAAAAATGACGGGTATGCAATATCTTTCGTTCATGAGCGACGTTTACGGCGTGCCGTACGAAAAGCGCGACGAGAAAATCAAGGAGCTGGAAGGGGTATTCAAACTCGGCGACAGCATAAACAAACTTATTTCGGGATACTCCCACGGAATGAAACAGAAAATATGTATGATGGGTTCGCTCATTCACGAGCCGCGTCTGTGGCTTCTTGACGAGCCGATGCTCGGTCTCGATCCCCGCACGCAGAACGCCGTCATAAACTATATGCGCGAGTACGTGCAGACGGGCAAAACCATTTTGTTTTCGTCGCACAATCTCGACGTCGTGGAAAGGGTTTGCGACAGGGTGATTATAATTGCCGCGGGCGAACTCAAAAAAATCATCGTCACCGGAAAGGATAAATTCGACGGCGACGAACTTATCGAAAAGTATTACGATACTAATAAGGAAGACTGATGCTGGGCGTACTTCTGAAAAAACAGATGACCGAAAAGTTGTCTTATTTCAAGCGTGACAAAAAACGCATCGATATCGTCGGCGCGTTGCTTACGCTTGTGATGACGGCGTTTATTATGTACGTCGTTGTCGAGGTGTTCGGCGCGTTTGTCGCGAAATATACCGAAATCAGGCTCAACGGCGTACGCGACGTGCGTGCGCGGCAATATGAAATAATGACGTTCGTGTACGAATTCGTTTTCGCGGTTGACGTTATCGGCGGCGTCGTAGCAATAAACCGCGCGATTTTTGAAAGCGACGACAGAATGATTATCCAGACTCTTCCCATAAAGGCGTCGGACGTACTGTATTCAAAAATCATTTTCATTTACGCAAAACAGGTGTTGTCGGCGTTTGTGATTCTCGTGCCGTTCGTGGCGGTGTTCGCAAGCGTGACGAAACAGGGCGCGGGATACGTGATCCTCGGGCTGCTTGCGGCGTTTATTATTCCCGTTATGTCGCTTTCGGTGTCGAGCGTGCTTGCGATGCCGTATTATTACGTCAAAAAGTTTTTCTCGTCGAAGTACGTTTGTCTTCTGGTGATAGTAACGTTGGCGCTTTTTGCGTTGTTTTATTGCTATGCGACGGTGCTCGACTTCTTAAAAACCCTTATGTCAACGGGCGAAATCAAGTTTTTCTTTTCCGAAAAGACGATGACGACGATAATTTCGTTGACGAAAAACCTTGTCCCCGCAAACTTTATCGCGGCGTTCACACTGAAAACGGACGTCTGGAAAAATCTGGGGATAATCGCGGCGATAACCGTCGCGACGGGCGCAATCGGCATTCTCATAACGTCGCTTTTGTACAACAAGGCGATGAAAACGCGCGCGACGGCGGGCGCAATAATGATTTTTGCAAAAAAATCCGCGGCAAGAAAACTCCCGCCGTTTTTAAGTCTTTTGAAAAAGGAATTCAATCTCGTGATGTTCACGCCCGATTACGCGGTGCAGTATTTCACGGTGGCGGCGATAATGCCGCTTATGGTATATTTTTGTATGGGCATCGGCAAAAACTTCCTGTCGTCGCTCGTTTTCGTTCAGAGCGATTTCGAACTGGCGATTTTGCTCACGGTGCTTTTCGGCGCGCTTACTAACACGTTCTGCGCGACGAACGTCAGCCGCGACGGGAAGTCGTTTTACGTCGAAAAGACGTTGCCGCTTTCGATAAACGAGATTATGGGCGCGAAAATCGCACTCAGTTTTGCGGTGGCGGTCTTGTCCGTCGGCATTGCGGCGACGGTGCTTCTTGCAAAGAAATACGTGTCGGCGGGCGAAGGCGTATTCGTGTTTTTCGTCGGCGCGATGATGGCGTTGTCGCAGATACTGTACGCCACAAGAAAGGATCTGAACAGTCCGCAGTTTTCGCTGGAAGAAGACAACGTCGTGAGGGAAAGCAACAACAACGTGTCGATAATCGTCGTGCTGGGGCTTGTGTCGGCGATGCTTCTTGGCGGAATACCCCTTTTCGTCAACGTATTGTCGAACGTCAGGGGCAAAGATATGCGCTGGTTTACTTACGTTTTCGTGAGCGTGTGCGCGGCGGCGGAGTTTGTCGGCTCGCTTTTATATTACCTTATCGGGATAAAAGCCCGCTTTGACAGAGTAACGGAGGGGGATTGATATGAAAAAGAAAATAATCGCGCTTATAATGATAATACCGATTGTGTTTCTGATCGCGCTGTTCTCCGTGGGGAAAGCGGCGGGCGTTTACGCGGACATTCCCGTGACGGGCATACAAATCACGACGCAGAACGAAGACGGGTTTATCGACGTGGACGTTGCCGATTACGACCCCATCGCGTTTTTGGCGCAGGTGCAGCCCGTCAACGCAAGGAATCAGAAATATTCGCTTGAAATATCGGGCGTCGGCGGCGACGAAGCCCCCGACGGATTTGAAATAATCGACGGAAAACTTCATATAGATAACGTAGGAAAGGTGAAAATCACGGCGATTTCCGCCGAAAAAGGATTTAAGGACAGCGTCATAGTTTCCGCATATTCCACGAAAGTGTTAAGAATTTATCCCAAAGTCAACGGCGAAAAAATCGCAAGCGACGTAGTTTCGATAAACGGCGGCGAAAACGTATTTTCCGCAGAACTGTACCCCGAAAACCTTTCGGGCGAAACAAGGATATTTGAAGAAATCGGCGGCAATCACATTCTGAAACTCAACGCCGTCACGGGCGTGGCGCAGGCGCTGTTTTCGGGCGAGACGCAGGTCAGAATTACTTGTCCCGAAGGACGAGAAGGGCTTGAAAAAGTGCTGACCGTCAAGGTCAACGTCGATACCGACAGCACGGGCTTTGCGGTCAACGGAAAAAGCAGCGGCGCAAAAGTCACCGTGAAAAACAAAGCGACAACGGCAAAACTTTTCGTCGAAAGCAAAAACGACGCCCTTGAAATATCCGACCTTACTTTGCCCGAAGGAGTCACGGCAAGCGGAATCGAAAGGATTTCCGAAAACAAATTCGTATTGACCTTGTCTTTTGACAAAGAATTTTTGAACGAAGAAATTTCGGGAAAGGTCGGCGCAACGGACTTTTCTTTGGAGTTTACCGAATATAACCTTGACGTGCGTACGTCGTATTATGACGGCGAAGGCGACGAAATCAAGCAAAAAAATAACACGAAAGTCACCTACGTCGCATATTCCGAAAGCGATGACGACGCAGACGTGAAGTTTGAAATAATCGACGGCGCAGACGTAATAACCCTTGAACAACACGGGCAGTTTGCAACTATTACCGCAACGCAAAGGGGCTTTGCCAAAATCAAAATCACTGCCGAGCACGACGGAAAACCCATCAAAGAAATCGAAAAGACAATCCGCGTCGTGCCCAACGTGTATTCGATGGAGTTTGCGGACAGCGCGAAAGAGTACGGCATCGAAAACATACTGACAATCGGCGGCAAAAACCCCAAAGGAAGACCGGACACAAGGACGATTTTCGTAAGGGTTGTCACGGAAGAGGGCGCCGAAACGTTCACGGACGAATTTATGAACGTCGCGTTTTCCGACGATAATTCGCTCTTTTCCTGCAAGGCGCAACCGGCGACGAACGCCGACGCGGTTTCTGCGGAAATCAGGGCGACGGGCACGGGGCTTACCACGCTTAATGCGGAACTCAAAAATTATAACCAATATTTCGGCACGAACATCTGCGCGAAAATCAGACTTCGTGCGGTCAAAGACGGGAGAAACGTCGGCAATTACGAGGAACTGAAAACGGTGACCGAAGCCGGGCATATCGTCGTGCTGACAAGCGACGTGATGCTGGGCGTCAAAAACGACGGCACGGCTATGACCGAAGATGAACTCAAAAAAGACGTCAAAAAATTCATAACCACGTACGACAAAACGTATCTTGAAAACAGCGGCGAGAACAAGTATGTCCAATACCTTATCGAGTTCAAAAACCACGTTTACGGCAACGGCTTTGAAATCAACGCCGACAAGTTCACGCAGTGCAAGGACGCGACGGGGCTTCCGAAAATTTTCAAAGGGCCTTTGAATTTCGTCGCGATATCGTCCGCAAGCGTCAAAGGACAGGACAACATTTCTTTCCTTGTAAGGACGGACGACGTGCTTATAAACAACGTCGTCTTAAAAGGTTGCAGCGACGATAGCCTTCTTGAAGAAGACGGACAATTCAACTTGTCGAAACTCAACTACGTCGGCACTACGCTTGAAATCGCAAAAAGCGCAAAACTGTTGAACAGCCGCGTCTCGAACGGGCGCACCGTCGTCAGAATTTTTGCGGGCGGATCCACCATGGGAAGTCCTGTTGTTGAAGACAAATCGGCGTTTAACGTGCAAGACGAGAAGATAAACGTGCATATTGAAAGTTGCGTGCTTTCAAACGCGCGCGAATTCATATTGAAAATCGGCAGCAACCGCGCGCTGAAACAAACAAGCGAAGTGCAAAGAAAACTTCTTGACATAAACAACAATCCGTATTCGCCTTACAGCGAGAGCAACAAGACGGACAAATACTTTAACGACAATTATCTTATCAACGACGTTACGCTTAAAAACTCGGTGCTCGAAACGTCGGGGTTGTTCTCGGTCGGTATGGAAACGCACTTCTCGGGCGAATTCTTGTTAGGCGACACGATAACGACGTGGAAAGGATGCGCGGCGACTTCGTATGCGTCGGCGCTTCGCATTGTCGGCGACGTGAAAATGCTTGACTGGAAAAATCTTTCAAACGTTGACAGCAGCACGCTTATCGAAGTTACCGGCGACGCAAACGACTGGCTTTCGATGAACGTTGCGGAAATGATGAAAGAAGTCGCAAAGGTAGAGGAGAAATGCCGCGATATAATCCTGAACGTCGGCGGGACGGAATACGTCCACGGCGGCATAGCGTTTTACGGCGGCGGATATAACTATTCGTACCTTGACCTTACAAGAGCGAACGACGAAACAAAGCAGTTCGGCGTGTACGACGTCAATATCTCGGTGCTTGAAAACAGCAAGGACGAGAATATCCAAAAGCAGGGCAAAATGTTGCCTATGGCTGCGGGCGCGGGCGATTTCAGATTTTACCTTTATAATAATAAATCGAGTAGAAACCTGTCATGGCAGGAAAGCATAAAAAACCAAGGAAACCAAGGGATGAAAATTCATCCCGTGGTAGCGGAGGATGTTGAATGAGCAAAAAAGGATTAAAAACAATGCTCGTGTGTATCGTGCTCTTAATCGGGCTTGTTACGCTATTTGCATGCAACAAAAGCGACGTGGCTGACAAAGACGGACAAACGAAAGTGATTGTGAAAATCCAAGACGAAGACGGCAGCATTTACAAGGAAAACGTCGTGTTTTCCGACTTATTCACGCTCAGTCTTCAAAAAGAAGGATACACCGGAAGACTGTATCGCGACGCGGACTTTTTGAAGCCGCTCACAAAGGATTCAAAAGTCAAAAACGGCGATACGGTTTACGTCAAATGGGCGATCAATAAATACACCGTAACGTTTATGGACGGCAAAACCGTTTTGAAGACCGAAAAGGTGCAACACGGCTCTGCCGCAACAGCGCCCGAAGTCCCTGAAAAGGACGGCAAGACTTTTAAAGAATGGGACAAAGATTTTTCAAAGGTCACAAGCGACCTTACGATAAACGCGGTGTACGACGTCGACACGTTCACGGTGACGTTTAAGGACGGTGAAAAGGTGCTTGAAACCCAAACGGTGGAATACGAAGCCGCCGCGACCGCGCCCGATACCGATAGGCTTTCGCCGCCCGAAGGCATGCATTTTGCAAAATGGGACAAAGACTTTTCAAAGGTGACGGAAGATATTGAAGTTTCCGCCGTGTACGAGTTTAACAAGTATACGGTCACTTTTAAAAACGGCGAAACGACAATTAAAGTCGTAGAAGTAAAACACGGCGATCCCGCAACTCCGCCGAACGTGTTCGATACCCCAACTGAAAAGTTTGTCGGATGGGACAAATCGTTCGACAACGTCACAAGCGACCTTATCGTCAACGCAAAGTTTGAAACGAAGAAATTCACGCTGACGTTTATTAACTTTGACGGCACGACGGTTTACACGGAGGAAGTCGAGTACGGCGCGTCCATCGACAGCCATTTTGAAACGGCAGACAGCGCCGCGACGTACGACGATACAATTCTGGATTACGACGGCTGGTACAAAGCGGACGGAACGAGAATCGACGAGCTCGATTTGCCGACAATGCCGGCTGAAAACTTTACGCTTACGCTGAAATTAAGGCTTATGGATTCCGCAATCGGCGAGTTCAAGGTTAATACCCCCGCGGACTTCACGTATGTTGAAAACAATTCGGCAGTGTTTACCGTCAACGGCACGCCGTATGATGGCGTTACTTACGAATACTTCTGGACCATACTTAAAGATAACGAAGTTTATAGGACGGAAACGACGACAGACGAGCAGTCGCTCACCCTTCAAAACCTTGCGGCGGGCGAATATTTCGCAAAAGTGAGAATCGTCGCGTCAATGGAAAACTGCGGATTCGTCGAAAAAGACGACTTTTCGGCAGACGAAACGCTTATCGTATCCCGCGCGGACATTTCGGGCATTACGGTAACGGGCGTCACAATGACGTACGGCGATAAAAACGCCAAAATCGAAATAAGCGGACTTCGTGCGGACGACGTCGTAACCTACGGCACCGACGGCACAACCTTCCCGCTTCAAAACGTCGATTTGTCGGAGCTCGACTGCGCCGACGAATACGGCTACTATGTCAGGGTATCGAGGGGCGACAACTACAACCCGTACACGTCGGGAAAAATCACGGTAACGATAAATAAAGCGACAGTTTCCGCCACCGTTACGCCAAAGAGCGACAAGTTGACATACGGCGATAATTTGCCGAGCCTTACCGCAACCATAAACGGCGAAACGTATACGATCGAAAGCGGCAAATACGAATTGCACTTAGGGATGACCTCGATAACGGGCAACGTTGCAAATAACGTCGGCACGTACAATATCGAAAACGTGGATATTTCGGTCTTACGCGCAAAGTATTCCGAAAAGAATTACGATATAAAACTCACAACCGTCGGCACGATTATTATTAATAAGGCGAACCTTACGGTAACCGTTACGTCGGACAAAACCGAACTCACGTACGGCGAAGCTTTGCCAATAATAACTTATAAATTCGATGGGTTGAAACTTTCGGACGCGGAAAGTGACTTCACGAGAACCGAAACGGAATTTGCAGAAAAACTCGACGTGGGTACGTATACGGCGACGGTAACCCTTTCGGGCGAAAAGACGAAGTTTTACAATATCAACGTGAAAACGGTCGAATTCAAGGTCAATAAAAAACCGGCGACAATCACGATAAACAAAGTTGACGACATCATATACGGCGATAAAGTACCCGTTTTGAAGGCAGCGGTTGAAGGAGTGCTTGCCGGTGACAGCCTTTCATACACGCTTGAAACCAACTATACGGTCGGCGCAAAACGCGGCAATTATACCGCAAGCGTTAAGTTTAACCCCGAAGCCGCGGAAAACAAAAACTATGCAATCACCGCAACCGGCACAACGTTCAACGTCGGTACAAAGGATCTTACGATAAAACTCAATAATACGGCGACCGTTGCGGTCGGGAAAACATACAAGGTCGAGGCAGAACACCTGGAAAAAATCGGACTTGTTGCGGGCGACACCGTCACGGGAAACGTCACGATAACAAAGGACGTCAAAGGCACATATAACGCAGACGATTTCGACAAATCCAACCTTGTCGTTACGAACGCCGGTTGCTACGTGATTTCGTACGAAATGAGCGTTACGTTTGTAGAAGTCACCTTCGCAATAGATTTCGCGGACGTTACGCTGACGTACGACGGGCAGCCGCACGGCGTTTCGGTCACAGAGACCGACGCAAGCAAAAACTACACGATAACGTACGGCACGACCGCAGACGGTTGCACGCTTACTTCTTCGCCCGAATATACAAACGAAGGAACGTACAAGATATACTTTAAGGTTGTTGACAACGACACCCTCGCGGAAGAAAAAGGAAGCGTTACGCTTACGATAAACAAGAAAGCGGTCACAGTAAAGGTTAACGACGTCACGATAACTTACGGCGAAACCCCCAAGTTTGAGTACACCGTCACGGGGCTTGTAGATGGCGAAACGCTTTCGGGCGAAGCGGTTTACAGCGGCGCAGGCACGGATGTGGGCGAATACGATATTTCCGTTTCGGGACTTACCGCAAGCGATAACTATAACGCGTCTTTCGTCCCCGGCAAACTCACGATAAGCAAAAAGACTGCCGAAGTCGCCTGGACTATTGCGAAAAGTTACGTTTACAACGACGGACAGCCCTCGCCCACGGCAACGTACGACGGCAAAACCGCAAACCTTAAATTCACAAAAGACGGCAAGGAATGCGAGTTCAAAACCGCGGGCACTTATACGGTAACCGTTGCGGACGACAACTATATCCTGACGAATAACGAAAAAACAATCGTCATCCATAAGGCAAGATACACGGCGGCTCCCGCGCTTTCTCTTTCCGGCACGTACGATCCCAACAAAACGCTTGGAAATTACGCGCTCGCAGAAGGATTTACCTGGGCTGACGCGGGCGAAATCCCCGTTTGCACAAAGACGGAGTATGCGGCGAAGTACAATATGGACCCCGCAAACTACGAAGACTATGACAAGGCGACGGTAACGCTCGTTCTTCAAAAGGCGACGGTAACGCTCGCGCAAAATCTTTTTGAGTTCAATTATGACGGCGCGTCGCACGAAATCAGCACTACCGTGAGGTACAATAACATCGAAGTAACGGAGACTTACACCCTGACGTTTGAAAAGAATATGTTTTCTGCGGCAGGCACGCACAAAACAACCGCGACGCTTACGGCGGCCAACTTCGCATTGTCCGACAACGTTGTTTACGTAAAGGTCAAGGGCGTGAAAGTCGGCAACAACTATTACACAATCGAAGACGCACTTGACGTCGCGAAAGAAGGACAAACGATTTTCGTTTTGAACGACACGGCGTTTGCAACGCAAGAAATTGCAGGCGTGCTTTACAACGACGTAAAATTCAAAACCGTCAAGACGGGCGTAACGCTGCTTCTGCCGTTTAACGAGAACGACACCGTCGGTCATATCGGCGCGGGCGAAGACGGAAGTGCCAACTACAAGGCAACCGCCGCGCTTACGGGAACTGCGAAACTTTATAAGACGCTCGTTATCCCCGAAGGCATTGAAGTTATCGTCAACGGAAAACTTATCGTCGGCGCACAAACGGGAACAACAGCGGCAGGGCAAAAACAAAACGCGGTCTCGGGCAACTATTGCGAAATAAGTTTAGGCGGCACGATTACCCTCAACAACGCAACGCTTGAAGTGTACGGATATATCAAAGGAAACGGCGAAATTACCGCAAACAACACGACCGTGATTGAAAACCTGTATCTTTCGGGTTGGATGGGCGGAACGCAATCCGCGGTAAGGTACATCGGCAACGATAAAATTGACGGAGCGTCGCTTGCCATTTCCGGAAATCTTAAAATCGACAATCCTACACAATTCCCGTTCAGCCAATATGAATTGAGATCAATTCAATCAAGAATAACAATAAACAAAGGGAGCAAATTGCAAGGTTACGCAAAGATAGCAACCGGAAAACTGGAACAGTTCGGAGGGATCATAAAAGTACCCGCACAAATTAACGAGGCGATTCTTACTTTTATTTCTTCCGATGCAAGCAACGCTTCAAGCGGATTGTTCAGACTTGTCGGGAACAACAGCAAAATCATAAAATCGATGAGCGGTGACAGAGTAAGGTTTGATTTGTTTGACGAGATTAAAGACGGCTACACGTCATTAAGCGTAAAAGTGATAAAGAAGACCGTAAATATGACATCAGAAAAAGTTTTCTTCCCGATTGACGGACGTACCGACATTACGCTCAAAAACGGCGCAACGTTTACGCAAAGTTATATGTTCAAAGCATTGCCGGGCGCAACGATTACCGTTGAAAGCGGCGGCATATATAACCTTAACGGAAAACTCGTTATGTACGATAAATCGTTCACCGATATTTCGACTTACCCGTATCCGGGCGCAAGCCGCGGCGACGCGAAACTTATTGTAAACGGCACGATGAACGTCAACGGCGCACTCGGCGGAAACGTAACGTCGGATAATGCCGGTACGGTTGCCGTAGGGGCAAACGCCACGATAAGCGGTGTTCACTCGGCGGAAGGCGAAGGAACTATGGTAAGGAACGGAATATATATCGTATTTACGTTCAACGATATATGCGGCGTTACCAAATCGCAGGTGTTTGTAAACGCGGACAACTCGACGGTTGCGGCGGCAACAAACAAAACCTATAATTACAACAACGGAACGTGGCAATAACCGCGCCCCATCTCAAAAAACAAAGTATGCGTCCGAAAGGGCGCATATTTCTTTGAAAATCGCTTGCAACTTTTCCCCCGCGGTGATAATATATCGTGAGAAAATTTAAGGTGAACTAATGAAAAAACCGCTTAAAAAAATCCCGAAGACCGCGGAACTTATGTGGGTGCTGGGCATATTCCTTGTCGCGCTTGGCGTGACGATGAGCAAGAAAGCCGATCTCGGAGTTTCGATGATTGCCGCGCCGACGTTTATCGTGTACGAGGCGATAAGACCGTTGTGGGCAGTGTCGGTGGGCACGGTCGAATATCTTGTGCAGGGCGCGATTCTCCTTATAATGTGCGCCGTCGTGCAACGGGTGAACTGGCGATACCTGCTGGCGTTTGCGGTGGCGGTGATATACGGCTACGTGATGGACATGTGGATGTTGGTTTTCAAAAACGTCGTGCTCACAGAAGCGTACTTAAAATGGATTATGCTTATCGCGGGCGACGTGATGACGGCGGCGGGCGTGGCGTGCTTTTTCAGGACGTATATGCCGCTGCAAGTGCACGAACTTTTCGTTGCGGAACTGTCCGACAGATATTCCCTGAAAATAAACAGGGTGAAACTCGTTTTCGACTTGTCTTTTCTGGTGCTGTCCGTGGTGCTTGCTCTTACGATATTCAGGGACGCGAGTACCTTTGACTGGAAAAATATCGCCACGACAAGTTATCATAGTCTGGGGCTTGGGACGATTGTCACGACTTTCATAAACGCCCCGATAATCGCGGTAATCGGGAAAGGGCTTGACAAAGTTTTCGACTACACCCCGCTTTTCCCGAAACTTGAAAAGCTGATAGGCCGCAAAAAGAAAACGGACGCGCCGACCGAAACGGAACAAAATACCCATAAAAACGAACAAAACCAACCTGCGGAAGAACAAGCCGCAAACGACGAGAAAGAATAAAACCTAAAAAACCCTCGCAAAATCGCGAGGGTTTTTAATTTGAAAAATCTTCCTAAAATTGAAAAGTGTTCCGAAATCTTAAAATGCTCCCGAAAACTTAAAATGCTCCCGAAAACGGCGAGAAATAGATGGATTTTTGACGTTTCTTGACAAGTTCTTACACGGGCGCGTACTTGTCGTACGTAACCGAGTAAGGTTTTGTCAAAAACTCGAAAAGGCGCTAATTCTCGCCGTTTTCATCTTGACGTTTGTTTTCTATAATATTCAAAACTACGGTTATCGACGGCACGATTACCGCAAACAGGCAAAGTTCGACAACGGTGTTGATTGCAACCACGCTTGACAAAAGCCACTTGAAATTTATGACAAGTCCGTCGTAGTTTTTGCCGTGCGCGAACGCCAGAAACATTGAAAGGAACAATATCGTGTTGGTGATAACGCCGCAAATCGTTGAAAAACAGCCGATTGCGAAGTTTACGGCGCGGTTTTGTTTTTCGGTGCGCGGTTTTGTCGATTTCGCCGCCGCCTTGCTCAGCCCTTTGTATACGAGCGCGCAGACAGTGCCGCACAATATGCGCGGAAGCACCGATACGAGCGGGTTTATCGCAACCGCGTACATGGGAATACTGCCCGAATAAATAAGCGCGATAAACAAACTTACAAGCCCGAATACGCCGCCCGAGATCGCGCCGAATTTCACGCCGTAAACCTGCCCGCAGACGAAGACGGGAATAAGCCCCAGCGCAAAACTTATCGGCAGCCCGAATTTTTGTATGATTTCCGCAAGAGCCTGCAACACGACGACAAGGGCAAGCGTTATCCCAAGCGTCGCGATTTCTTTGTTTTTCTTGTGATTTTCAACGTTGTTCATAAACGTTATTATACAAATATTTTCAAAAATGAAAAGCAAAAGCGCTTACAATTTATTCAAACGTCGATGTGGAGTTCAACAAAAACGCTTTCAGTTTCTCGGTTTTGGGATTGTCGAAGATTTCGTCGGGCGTGCCGTATTCGGCGACTTCGCCGTCCGCCATAAACACGACGCGGTCGGCAACCTTTCTTGCAAAGTCCATTTCGTGCGTTACGATAATCATTGTGCTGTCGCCTTTAAGCCCCTTTATGACTTTCAGGACTTCGCCCGTAAGTTCGGGATCGAGCGCGGACGTCGGCTCGTCAAAGCACAAGATATCGGGGGAGAGCGCAAGGGCTCTTGCGATTGCGACGCGCTGCTGTTGTCCGCCCGAAAGTTCGCAAGGGTATGCCGCGCATCTGTCCAGAAGACCGACCTTTGAAAGAGTCTCTTTCGCGCGGGCGTCGATTGCCGAAAACTCGGCTTCTTTAAGTTGTTTTTTTTGCAAACTCAACGCTTTACCGCGTACTTTTTGTTGTTTTAACTCCTTAATTTGCTGTTTTATCTTGTCTTTTGCCAGTAGTTCCGCAGATATTTTCACGTTCTTCAAAACGTTCATATGCGGGAACAAATTGAACTGCTGGAACACAAGTCCGAAGTGCAGCCGCTTTTTCCGAAGGTCGTTGTATTTTTCGTTTTTGTCGCTTGCGCCGTCGAAAAGAGTTTCGCCGTCAACGATAATTTGCCCGTCGTCGGCGGTCTCCAAAAAGTTCAAGCATCGAAGGAGCGTCGTCTTTCCGCTGCCCGACGAGCCGATAATTACCACGACTTCGCCTTTGTCCATTTCAAAATTTATGCCTTTCAGCACTTCCTGCGCGCCGAACGATTTTTTCAGATTTATAACTTCCAGAATTGCCATTTTTTATACCTTATAATAGTCCAGTTTCTTTTCGATGTAGCGGAAAAGAAGAGTGAGCAGTCCGCTGAATACGAGATAAAATACGCCCGCATAGAAAAGCGGCCACAACACGACGTAATTGTTGACGATTTGCTCGCTGAATTTGATGAGTTCCACAACGCCGATGACGCGCGCAAGCGACGTGTCCTTGACAAGCGTGATTATTTCGTTGGACATCGGGGGCATAATGCGCTTCACGACCTGCGGCAGGGTTACGTAAAAGAATGCCTGCGATTTCTTCATGCCTAAGACCGCCGCCGCTTCCGTTTGTCCGCGCGGTATCGACTGGATCCCGCCGCGATAAATTTCCGAAAAGTAGCAGGCGTAGTTTATCACAAACGCCACAAGTACCGCCGTAAATCGCGATTGCATCGGATAATCGAACAAAAGCCCCGGCACATAAAATACCACGATGATTTGAAGCATAAGCGGCGTGCCGCGGATAATCCATACGATAAGTTTTGAAAGATATTGAAGCGGTTTGAACTTCGACATCGAGCCGAAGCAGACGATAAGCCCCAAAGGCACGGACAGGACAAGCGTCAGAATAAACAGAAGACACGTCGTCCCGAACCCCGTGAAAAGTTGCCTCGTCACTTCCGAAAATGAAATTGTTGCTGCCGATAAAACCATATTTATAAGTCCGTAAAAAAGGTAGATTTCGCCGTTTGCACGGCGAAATCGAAAAAGTATTTTTTTGTTTAATTATTTTATGCCGAGAATTTCTTTTGCGGCGTCTTCGCCTGCCGAGCCGTCTTCCGCCACGATGCGCGCTTTTTTCAAAGCGTCGTAGGAGTTGTATTTATCCTTGTCGGCTTTTCTGACGACGGCGCATTGTTTGTTTTCAAGGTAGTTCATCGTTATCGACCATTGTGCGGCACGCGCCGGCGTTACGGTCAGACCGTTCCATACGCAGTCGATGGTTTTTGCTTCCATTTCGGATTCCTTCTTGCCCCAATCGATAAGTTTGAATTCAACCGCGATTGTCTTGCCGACTTTCTCGCTGATTTTTGCAAAGACCGCTTTTGCAAGGTCGGTGTCGAAACCGCCCGTCGTTTTGTCGCCTTCGCCGAGAGCCATGGGCGCGTTCAAGGTGAATCCGATGACGATTTTGCCTTTGTTTTTGATATAGTCAAGTTCCGTATTGTCCGCTTCGCCCGTGGGTTTGGAGTAGACAAGGTCGAGCGTTGCCGCGGAAATGCCGTATTTGTCGGCGATTGTTTTGTAGTCGGCGTCTTTAAGTTCGGAAAGCGTCTTATTGACAAGGTCGGTGAGCGCGTTGTATTTGCCGTCGGCTGCTTTTCTGAAAGCGATGCCGTAGTATTCCTTTTCAAATTCCACGTCGGCAATCGTCAGATTTTTCGCCATTGCGGAGTCGACGCTCAGAAGATAGTTCGCCATCGTGTAGTCCATTATGCCAACGTCGGCGGTTTTGGAATTGAGCTCCTTGAACACGTCGGCTTGCGCCGAGAGCGCGGTGTAGCCGGGTTTTGTTTCCTTGTTGCAGGCTGCAAGCGCAAACGCCATCACGAAAACTATTGAAATAATCGAAACGATAACGGTGATTTTCTTTTTCATATTTTTACCTCGGTTTAACGCGTTAGTAATTTAGCGTAATAAAGTGTTATGAATGGATAATACCATATAAAAAAGGTTTTGTAAAGCAAAAAACAAGCATTTTCAAAAATTTTTTTGCTTATATAATAATAAAAATAATTATATATGATAAAAACAAAATAATAAGCGATGATGCGATGTTTTTGCCTCCGGAAAAAGCGATGCACCTTCGGCACGATGTGTGCCGTTGGCACGTTGCGGAATTATTTTTGTCATTGCGAAGCATAAACAGGGGACCCCGCGGGATACTGTGTACCCGTGGGGAAAAGGCGCACACAAGCAAAAGAGTGAGCATTATTGCTTGCAATAATGTGATTTCAAAAGAGCAGTGTGCGACGCATCTCCCGGAAGGGACACAATGTGAAAAAGCAAATAAAAACGGACGCAGGGTTGCGTCCGTCTTGTGCGACATAACTCTTATTTGTGGTTGCCGTTAAGCAGCGCGAAGTTCTGTTTGTTCGCCTTATAAAGGTTCTTGAACACTTCAAAGCCCTTATCGTAAACTTCCGCTTTCAGCTTCAAATTGGGTTTAAACGTCTTTTTTGCGGGGATAAAGTCCTTAACTTTGTCAAACGAAGGAATAAGGTTAAGACCGATTGCAACGCATACCGCCGCGCCGACCGCGCCCACGTTTTGCGGACTGTCAACCGTTTCGATAGTGTGTCCCGTGATGTCGGCAAGGAGCTGGCAGGTAAAGTCGTTCAGCGCGCCGCCACCGACAAAACGAATGACGTCTGACGTTTTGACTTTCCTTTCGCTTGCTTCCAGCATCCAGCGTTTGTGATAGCATACGCCTTCCAGCACCGCGCGGATAAGTTCGGTTTTTCCGGTGTCAAGCGAAATGTTGAAGAACATACCGCGTGCGTTCGGATCCTCAAACGGGCAACGGTTGCCGTGCAGCCAGGGCGTGAAAATTACGCCGCCCGAGCCTGCGGGAATATCGTCGACGACGGTTGTCATATATTGATACAGGTTGAGATATTTGGATTCAAAATCTTCCGCGACGTGTTTTTTCTGAATGTAAATGCCGACCTCGTCCAGGGCGATATGGTCTTTCACCCATTCCAGACACTTGCCCGAGGTTTCGAGTTCCGCAAAGTAGTTGAATTTGCCGGGTTGCGCCGCGACGGTTGCCGCGATCATTGTGGTTACGTCCACGGCGGATTTATCGGTAACGGTCGAAACCCAGCCCGAAGTGCCGCTGTAAATATGCGTTTCGCCAAGTTCCGTGCTGCCAGCGCCGACGCCGATAAGAGAAGCGTCCATACCGCCGCCGAAGACTTTGATGCCTTTGACAAGCCCAAGTTCTTTCGCGGCTTTTTCGGTGATTTCGCCCGCGCAGTCGGACGACGCGATAAGTTTTGGCAGGTGGTCGTAATTCACACCGCACATTTTGCACATTTTTTTGCTGATGCACTTGTTTTTAAGGTCAAGCAAAAGCGTGCCGAACGCGCTGTCGTACGTCATGACGAATTCGCCGGTCAGACGGCAGATGAGATACTCTTTTACGTCCAGCCATTTGTAAACGCGCTTAAAGTTTTCGGGCTCGTTATTTTTCACCCAGTTATATTTCCATACGGGGTCTTTTACGCTGACGGGTGCCGCGCCCGTTATCATAAGCGCGGGGATAAGTTTGAAAATATTTGCGCCTGCGATTTGAAGCCCATAGGAAATGCCTTCCTTGATTTCCTTTCTCGCGCGCTGATCCATATAAGAAAAGGCTCTGCGGATTGCGACGCCGTCTTTGTCGACAAGGACAAGCCCCTGCGCCTGCGAGCAGAAAGAAACGCCTGCGATTTTGTCGGGGGAAATGCCGGATTTTTCAAGTACGACGCGCGTTGTGGAGCACATTGCCGCCCACCATTCGTCGGGATCCTGTTCCGCGCCGCCGTCGTCGTAAACGTAAAGCTTGTAGCTTTCGGTTGCGGACGCCAGAATTTTGAAGTCTTTATCGATTTCGAAAATACAAGTTTTGATGCCTGTCGTGCCTACGTCGTAGGCCATAATATATTTTGACATAAGTGTCACCCTAAAAATTTTTATACAAAAATTATACCATAGTGTATTTTTAATGTAAACAACTTTTTTACAAAGAGATAAAAAAGTATAACAATATCAAAATTGTGTCAGTATGACACACAAGAGCGTGAAAAGCCGGCTCAAAAACGCAAAAAAGTCGGCATAAATGTCAAAATGACAGATATACCGACAGTAAAACGCAAGTGTGTTTTAATTATTCGATTGAAGTTGTTTGCGATAACAATCGTTTTCGATGGAGCAGCCGCCGCATTTCGTGCAGCCTTCCTGTTTTTTGAAGTCCAGATTGTATTTCACGAGAAGGCCTGACAAATGCGTCGCGATTTCGATAAGATCCTGCGTTTTGCACCTTGTCGAAATGTCGACGGGCGCGTTGTCAAGCGGGCGAATGGGCATAACCGTCGGGAACACGCCGATTTTTGCCATCTTTTCACATTCCGTCATAATGTCTTCTTTCGGCTGGATTCCCGCAATCAATACGGAAGATACCTGTCCCCATCCGAAAACGCTCACCGCTTTTTCAAACGCCTTGTAATAATGCTCGTACGATATTTTCGATTTTCCCGGGCAAATCTTTTTCCTTAATTCGTCGTTTGCGACTTCCAGATTCATTATCGCGACGTCCGCGCCAGCATTTTTCAGCATTGCGATTTTTTCAAGGTCGGACGGCGGGGCAAACTCGATTGCGATTTTCGCGTCCGAAAACGCACGGATTTTTTTGACAAGGTCAATCCAGTAATCCGCCATGACGTCCGGGTTTTTATAAGTACCGCCCGAAAAGTTGAGCATATTGTCTTTTGACAGTTCAAAAAGCTTTTTTATGGAATCTGCAAGGATGTCGGCGTCAAGCGGAGTTTCGCGCTCTTTCACGATACTGCAAAACCTGCATTTTTCGTTTTCCCTGTCATAACAGCAATTACTGTTCGGCCAGATCGTAACGCAGCCCTTGGAGTGAAGCCTTGCAAAGTCGTCCACGACCGTGCCGGTGTGTGGGAGCGCGCCGAAAAACGAAACTGGGAAACTGTTTTTTCCGTCCGTTATAAAAAAATTGCCGTCCTTTTCGTCCAGAAGATAGGGCGATTCGTGCGCGAAGTCGTCGGCGATACTGACGTTGCAATTCGTTTCCGAAAACCTTACGTTCAGGCTGTGCATTATTCCTTTTGTGAAAAAGTCGGGAAATTCCTTATATAATATGGCTTTTGCGTTGTCGCTTGCGCGCATACCTTTGGTCAGGAGTTCCGCCTTATAAAAAATTTGGTCGTTGATATTCATAGGTACCTCAATCGTATTTTATAATATCTTTTCTTTTTTCGCAACCTCAGCGGAAAAATCGTAATCCGAAAATCATAAAAAAATTCAAAAAACCCCTTTTACACGGCGGAATTTAGGTAAATTTAGGGTTTGAAAAATAAAATTAAGAAAAACAGTTCATTTTGATAGGAAAACTATCAACAAGTTTTTTATGAAAAGGAGGAATCATGGGAGCGAAAGAAAGAAACAAAAATTACGTGCTTGAAAAGGCAAAAGAAGTTTTTTTGGAACGCGGAATCACGGGCGTTTCGATGGCGGACATTGCAAAAGAAGCCGATTTCGGCGTGGCGTCGGTGTATCGCTACTTCGGAAACAGGAAGGCGTTGATTATGGAATGCGCCGTGTCCATATGGCAGGACAAACGCGATAAATTGCGCGTCGTTTATGAAAAAAATCTGTCGGAAAGCGGATATGACCAGATTGTCGTGCTTACAAAGTATTTTTCGTGGCTTGTCGTGAACGAAAAGTCGTTTTCAAAGTTTTTGCTGTCGCTCGATTCGTTTCTGATGACGGAAGACGCGACGCGGGAAGAAAGAAAAGAATACGACGCAATCCTGTTTGAAATTTACAAAATGTTTGAGAGCGCGTATAAGACGGGACTTTCCGACAATACGGTCAGGGACATCGGCAGTTTTCAGGACTTTTATTTTGCGGCGACGCAGTCGCTTATCAGTTTGTCTCAAAGGCTCACGATGCGCGGCAACATCGGCTTTGACGACGTATCGTTGCACGATAAAGTGAAACTTCTCGTGAGTATGTTCACAACGTATTTATCAAACGAAAAATAACTTTACCGTCCAATATTTGACGATAAAACGCAAAAACCGCCGAAACGGCGGTTTTTTGTTTTAAGCAAAAAAATTTTCGGCGTTACAATCCGAGGAAAATCGACGAATTTCTGAGGCTCACGTCTTTGATTTTATCGTTGATACTTAACGCGTGTTTGTCAAGATTTTGCCCGTCTTCGTCGGATATTTTTTGCGCGCGGAACTCGGAAATGATTTTGCCCGAAACGTCTGCAATAATTTCGTTTTTGAGTTTTGCCTCGCTTGTCGAATTTCCGCATTCGGTAAGGAACGACAACGCCGTTTCGACGTCGGACAGAATGGTGAGTTCACGCATGCCGCGGTATGCCCATTTGTAAAAAGGCTCGTAAACGTTGTTCAGCAAATACACGCACGAAATCGCGCTTTTTACAAATTCGAAAATCGCAAGTTGCGCCGCGCCTGTCTCTTTTCTTGCGATAAGGCGGGGGTAGTTGTATTGTCCGGATTGGCTCATAGAAAGCGCGTGCGCCGCGATTTTTTTCAGACGGACGTCCTCGGGGAAGCCTTTTTGCAAAACTTCGCGAATCCTTGAAAACTCGGCGCAGTTATTTATAAACATCTTGCCCGATACGGCGGTGCGTAAGGCGTATGGCGGGATTTTCAGCCAGTCGAAAGCCGTTTCGGGCGCGGAACTTCTGCCGATAATACTTTCGTAAAAATCTTTGCACGAAAAAACGCCGTGACGACTGCCGCCCGCGGGCGAAAATTTCAGACGGGAAAACCCGGAAAACTCGTCGGGAAGTTTGTTGTACGCGCGGGTTAAGTCGAACCCGTATTTTTCGTAATCCGCGTCGCTTAAAAAAATGCAGAATCCCGGCTCGAAGTCGTGATCTTTTGAAACGTCGTCGTCGAAAAACAGACACTCGCTGCCTTGACCGACAAGCCCTGCGGACAACGTCGGCAAAAGAAAAGCGAAGTCTTTTTCAAGCATTGGCATTCCGAATTTTTCAAAATATTTTTCAGACAACTCAACGCCTTTCATAAATGCTCCTTGCTCGTGCCGAAAGGTCTTGTGCGTCGATAAATCTTCCTGCGTCGGAAAAGGCGGACGCGCATTTTTCGCACACAAAGGCGTAATATCCGTCGCGCGTTACGCCTTCGTCGTTTAAGAGAGACAGGGCGTTGTCAAGAGCCTTGTCGACGTTTTCGTCGTCAAAGGGATCTTTTCTCAGAAAAGTTGTCGAAAGGTTTGTGTACGTCACCGCTTCGTCCAACTTGTTCCCGTTCTTTTTCGCAATTTCAAGTGCCTTTTCAAAATATGATATTGCGGTGTCGTAATCACCCAAATCGGCATATGACAGTGCGGAATTGTTGTATAAACCGCCGAATAGCGCATTATCCGCGTCAAGGTTTTTTGAAAAAACCTTGTTTACTTCGTCGTAAATTTTAAGCGCGCCTTTCGCGTCGCCAAAGGCTTTTTTGTTGGTTGCGACATTCAGTAAAAACGTTGCGCCGCTTGTCGTTTCCGCCATATCCGTCTCGTCAATCAGCCGCAAAATCTCGGCGCAATATTTCTCGCTTTCTTCCTTGTTTCCCGTTTTTCTGAAAACCCCGGTGAGTTCGCTCGTCACGACGAGTTCGCCCCGTTTATCGTTCAAGGCTTTTGCCTCGTCAAGCCAGTATCTCAAAAGTTTTTCGGCGGACGCAAGATCGTTTCGTGACAAAAACTCGTCTTCCTTTTCGATAATGCGTTCGACGGGAATCGTCCCGTGAGTTTCGGTTTCGGGATAATAAAACTCTTTGCCGCCGCACGTCGCGCAGGTAGGCTCCTTATAATCGAATTCGTCGATACCCATAGTTTCTCCTTCCCGCGCGACGGCGTGATTGTCGCGCGTTTGACCTGATTCAAGAATAACACAAAATTCACGCCTTGACAACGGACGGCGCAAAGGTTATATTATTACTATTGATATTTATAAATAACATAATAAATAATAAGGCGGTATGTTGAAAAAATGATAAGAAGAATCGAGTCGGCGGACAGGGCGGATTATATAAAGTTCGCAAAAGAGTTTTATACGTCGGACGCCGTCACGCACGACGTTCCCGAAGAATACCTGACGCTGACCTTTGAAACGCTTGTCGAAGGCAACCCGTTTTCGGACGGCTATATGATTGAAAGCGACGGCGAAAACGTCGGATACGCTCTCGTTGCGAAAACGTTTTCGCAGGAAGCGGGCGGCATGGTTGCATGGTTTGAAGAATTGTATCTTTCGGAAAAGGCGCGCGGAAAAGGACTCGGCACGCTTGCTTTAATGTATCTTGAAGGCAAGTACGTTTCGGAAGGGTACAAGAGAATAAGGCTTGAATACACGGCGGAAAACGAGCGCGCGGCGAAACTTTATCGACATCTCGGGTTCAAAACGCTTGATTATCTGCAAATGCTGAAAGATTTCAAATAAAAAAGGATTAAGGGACGATTTTCGACGCGGACAAGGTCCGGAAGTGGTCGAAAAAACTCGACAAAAAGGTCAGAGGAAAGAAAAAGAGATAAATCCGCCGTGAAAACGAAAGAAACAACAATCAAAATATTGTTCTCGGCAATCGTGTGTGCGTTGATATCGGCGACGACGTTTTTAATGAAACCGCCGCGCGCCGTTTCGTACGCCGGAACGGGAAATTGCCAGCACGAATACGACGACGATTGCGACGACGAATGCAATCTTTGCGGCGAAAAGCGCACGCCGATGCATTATTTCGGCGAATGGACTGTCGTAAAAGAAGCCACCAACGACGAAGAAGGGCTGAAAGAGCGAACGTGCGTCAGGTGCAACGTAAAGCAGCAGGCGATTTTGCAAAAGACCGCCGTCCCCGAACCGCAAAAAGAAAAAATCCTTTCAAAATCGGATATCGCGGGGATTGTCGTCGGAAGCGTTGCGGCAGGGGGACTCGTCGCATTTATCGGGGCGATGCTGATAAAAAAGAGACGCAAAAAATAAGGCGCGCGAAAGTGCGTTTTTATTTTTAATAAAATGTCGAATTTCCTTTTGAAAAACGATTGACAATAATAAAGTTTGAGATTATATTTTTGTCGCTATGGAAAACGAAAACGAACAACTTGTCGTGCCGCCCGAAAGCGAACGGGAAAAAACCGAAGAAGGGCAGACGAAAAGCGAAGAAAACGAAATAGTAAGCGTCGAAAACGCAGAAACGTCAGGCATCGCCGCAAAGACCGCCGCGACCGACAACGCAGAGGATTTGCCGAAAAAGAAAGGTCAGCGCGATATGACGGAAGGCGTCATCTGGAAACAAATTCTGGCGTTTGCGCTGCCGATACTTTTGTCCAACGTCATACAGCGGTTGTATAACGCGGTCGACTCCATCGTCGTAGGGCGGTTTGTCGGGCACGAAGCGCTTGCGGCGGTCGGCAGCAACAACAGTATAATCAATGTTTTCGTGTCGCTGTTTTTGGGAATATCCGTGGGCGCGGGCGTTGTCGTCGCGCAATACTACGGCGCAAAGGACGATGAAAAACTCAAAAAATCCGTGCAGACCTGTGCGTTTCTGGCGATTGTTTCGGGCATAGTGCTGACAATCGGCGGATACTTCCTTGCGGAGCCCATATTAAAACTCGTTCACACCCCCGAAAACGTAATGGCGTTGAGCCGTGAATATTTGCAGATTTATTTCTTGGGCGTTCTCGGCGCACTTATATACAATATGGGATCGGGCGTGATACTCGCGGTCGGCGACAGCAAGCGGCCGTTTTTGTATTTGCTGTTCGCGTGCTGCTTGAATATCGCGCTGGACGTAGTGTTTGTAAAGACGCTCGGCATGGGCGTTGCGGGCGCGGCGTGGGCGACTCTTATTTCGCAATACGTATCGGCGATTCTGGTCACGTTAAGGCTTCTTCTGACAAAACAGAACTATAAACTTTCGTTTCGGCATTTTAAGATTGACAAGCCGATTCTCAAAAACATATTCAAAGTCGGTCTTCCCGCGGGGTTGCAGTCAAGCATGTACAGCGTCGGAAACCTGCTTATCCAGTCAAGTCTGAACACCTTCGGCTCGGTCGTTATGGCGGGCTGGGTTGCCGCGATGAAAGTGGACGATTTCACCTATGCACCCATTTGTTCCTACGGCATGGCGATGAACAGTTTCGTCGGGCAGAACGCCGGCGCAAAGCGCATGGACCGCGTGAAGAAAGGCTTTTACACCGCGCTTATTATGAGCGTCGTTACGGCGGTCGTAATCATCGTACCCGTGCTGATTTTAAGGGGCGACGTCGTTCGCATATTCAATAAGGAAGCGGACGTCGTGAGCGTAGGCTCGGACATCATTCTGCACATCTGCCCGTTTTACGTGATTTTCGGCATGTGCGAAGTTTTCTCGGGCACGCTGAAAGGGCTTTCAAAGTCGCTGACGGCGTTTATAATCACGTTTGTCGGCATACTCTTGACAAGGATAATCTGGCTTTACACGGCGGTGCTTATGACGCACAATCTCACGGTATTGTTTATGATTTACCCGATAAGTTGGGTTGTGACCGCCGCGATATACTTCATATACCTTGCCGTCAAAAAATGGGACGGAATGCTCGATATGACCGCGGAAGACAGGTTTATCGAAAAACTCAAACATATCGGCAAAAAGAAAACCGCGTGAAAATACAAAAAGAAATATCGTTTGTTTTATAAAACATATAATATAACAAATATACAGACGGCGAAAAAACTAAAAAATCGTAAAAACATTTTGAAAACCCCTTGACAAACGTATAAAGGGGTTTTATAATTACAAACAGTTGAACAGTTATTCAAATGTTTGACAAAAGGAAAAGAAAAATGAAAGAAACAAAAATCGAAAAAAACGAATTTTGTGAAGAAGTGCACGTGCACGACGAAACGGTGCAGAAGGTCAAAGCAAGCCTTTCCGACGCCGATTTATTGTTTGACGTTGCGGAACTTTTCAAAATCTTCGGCGACAGCACCCGCGTCAATATCCTTGCGACGCTTTCAAAAAACGAACTGTGCGTATGCGACGTCGCGGCGGTACTTAATATGACGGTCAGCGCGGTATCGCATCAACTCAGGATTCTTCGCCACAACAAACTCGTGAAGGCGAGAAGAAGCGGCAAAGAAGTGTTTTATTCGCTTGCGGACAACCACGTCGTGAAGATTCTGGAACTTGCAATCGACCACGTAAAAGAGTAAAAAATCAAAGAGGTAATAAACATGAAAAAGACGGTAACCATTAAAGACATCGACTGTGCAAACTGCGCCGCGAAAATCGAACGCGACGTGCAAAAAATCAACGGCGTTAAAAGCGCAAGCCTGAATTTCTTCGGACAGCGTTTGCAATTCGAATGTGACGAAGAAGATTACGAAAGAATCGCAAAAGAAATCGTGCATTGTGCAAAGAAAGTCGAACCGGATTGCGTAATCTTGGGTTTATAATACAAAAATGAAAGATAAAGATATGAAAAAGTTATCAAAAAATCAAATAAGGCTCATACGTTTTTGTGTGTGCCTTGCCGCGTTTATCGTGCTTTACGCCGTCGGCAAGACCGTCGGTATGCCGTGGTACGTGGGACTTGCGACGTATCTTGTCGTGTACTTCGCGATAGGCTACGACGTGCTGTTCCGCGCCGCGAGAAACATCGTGCACGGGCAGGTTTTCGACGAAAACTTTTTAATGTGCGTGGCGACGGTCGGCGCGTTTGCAATCGGCGAATATCCCGAAGCCGCGGCGGTCATGCTTTTTTATCAGCTTGGCGAACTGTTTCAGGATTACGCCGTCGGGAAGAGCAGGAAATCCATTGCGTCGCTTATGGATATCCGCCCCGACAAGGCTGTAATATTTAAGGACGGACAGGAAACCGAAGTCGCGCCCGAAGAAGTTAAAATCGGCGACGTTATCGTCGTGAAAGCCGGCGAAAAAATCCCCGTCGACGGTGTGGTGATAAAGGGCAGCGGCAGTCTCGATACGTCCGCGCTCACCGGCGAAAGCGTGCCGCAAACCGTGTCTGAAAACAGCATCGTTTTAAGCGGCGCCATCAACCTTTCCAGCGTTTTGTATATCCGCGCCGAGAAAGAGTTTTACGACAGCACCGTCGCAAAAATTCTCGACATGGTGGAAAACGCTTCCGCAAAGAAAGCGAAAGCCGAAAACTTTATCACAAGATTTGCAAGATATTACACCCCCGCGGTCGTTATCACGGCGGTTGTACTTGCGATTCTGCCCCCGCTCGTCATCGATATGAGAAGCGGCGCGGTTTGGATCTCGTGGCTCAATCGCGCGCTTACGTTCCTTGTCATCAGTTGTCCGTGCGCGCTTGTAATCAGCGTTCCGATGTCGTTTTTCGGCGGTATCGGCTGCGCGTCCAGAAAGGGCATACTTTTCAAGGGAACGAGTTATCTGGAACTTATCGACAAGGCAAATATATTCGTGTTTGACAAAACCGGCACGTTGACGAAAGGTACTTTCGACGTCAAAAAGGTTATCCCCGCGGAAAACCGCGACGAAATACTGCGCGTTGCGTGCATCGCCGAAAGCGGCAGCCTGCACCCCATCGCAAAAAGCATTTACAAAGCGTACGGGAAGTCCGTCGACAGTTCCGAATATCAAATCACGGAACGCTCGGGACGCGGTATGGAAGCGACGGGACCCGAAGGGCGCATACTTTGCGGCAGCGGCAGATTGCTTGTCGAAAACGGCGTTGCGATTATCCCCGTCGAAGAAGTCGGAAGCGTTGTGTACGTCGCAAAAGACGGTCAATATCTCGGCGCGATTCTGATTGCGGATACCGTCCGCGACGACGCGAAAGAAGTCATAAAAGAACTGAAAGCGCAGGGCGCAAAAACCGTCATGCTTACGGGCGATAACGAAAAATACGCACGCGCGGTCGCCGAAGAAGTCGGCATCGACGATTTCAAATTTGGTCTTCTTCCCGCGGACAAAGTCATCGAAATGGAAGCAATCATGGAAAATAAGGGCAAAAAAGACAAGGTTGTGTACGTCGGAGACGGCGTCAACGACGCCCCTGTCCTTATGCGCGCAGACGTCGGCGTTTCGATGGGCGGCGTAGGCAGCGACAGCGCGGTCGAAGCGTCGGATATGGTGCTTATGCACGATAACCTTACAGGGCTTGTTTCGGCGCGGAAAATCAGCAAAAAAACCCTTAAACTCGCATACGAAAACATCGTGTTCATATTGCTTGTCAAAGCCGTCGTGCTTATTCTCGGCGCGCTGGGCATAGCGAGTATGTGGCTTGCGGTGTTTGCGGACGTAGGTGTGGCGGTGTTGGCTACTCTCAATTCTATGCGCGCCCTTACTAGTAAAAAGTCATAATTTTGCGACCTTTTGAGTTTTTGGCAAAACCTTACTCGGTTACGTACGCCAAAGTACGCGCCCTCGTAAGAACTTGCCAAGAAACGTCAAAATCTCATCAAAATTCTGACTTTTTAAGAAGCATTATATTTCAACGGGAACACTTATGTCATTGCGAGGAGCAAAGCGACGTGGCAATCTCCCGGAAGGGAATCCTTATAAAAGCGATGCACCTTCGGCGCGATGTGTACCTATGGCACGTTGCGGATTAAAATTTGTCATTGAGAGGAGAATGACAACGTGAAACGCGAAGTTTATTTTTTAACTAAATCTTAACTTCGGATTAAAGTAATCTTTAACTTGCGCGGTTATGATTAAGCCATAAAGTTTCATAACATAATTTTCTCCCATTATTGAGAAGGGGCGTCCAAAGCGGACGCTCTTTTTCTTTTGGCGCGTGCGGGCAATAAAGTTGCCTTTTTTGTAATTGCATATTATAATAGACAGATGTAAGAGGATTCAAAATCGACCGTATGTTTTTATTGCTTGCGTTAATTTATCTTATTTTCATATCGCTGGGGCTTCCCGATTCGCTTTTCGGAGCGGCGTGGCCGGTCATGCACGTTGACTTCAACGTGAACGAAAGTTTTGCAAGCATATATATGATAATCACCGCGGTCGGCTCGGGCAGCGTAAGTTTTATTGCGGGACCGCTCATCAGAAAATTTGGTACGGGCAAAGTGACGGTGGTGTCGATTTTGCTTACCGCCGTCGGCATGCTTGTCATCGGTTTTTCGGTGCATATCGCGATGGCGATTTGCGGTTCCATACTTATGGGGTTTGGCGCGGGCGCAATCGACACGGGGCTCAACAACTACGTTTCGACGCATTATAAGGCGCGGCATATGAACTGGTTGCACGCGTTCTGGGGCGTGGGAGTTACGTTAAGCCCGATAATTATGGGCGCGTTTCTAGACCAAAACAACAACTGGCGCGGCGGATACAGATGCGTGTCGTGCATACAGTTTGCGATATTCGCGGTCTCGCTTTTTTCGTTGCCGCTTTTTAAGAAGTACGAACACTCCGTGACGGTTGAAACGCTTGACGGGGCGGCGCCCGACGAAAGCGAAGAAGAAAACGAAAATACGACGAAAGAACAGGCGGAAGAAGACGGCGAAAAGCCGAAAAAGAAGAAGCCTGCAATTTTTGAAATATTGAAAATCAAGGGCGTGGCGTGGTCGGTTTTGTCGCTTGGCATTTACACAGCGATGGAATTTCTGATCGGCACGTGGGGCGCAAGTTACGCCGTCAACACAAAGGGCGTATCGCCCGCAGACGCCGCTCGCTGGGTGTCGCTGTATTTCGGCGGAATTATGGCAGGAAGGGTAATCAGCGGGTTTATCTCTTATAAATTTGACGATAAAGTCCTTATTCGGTTGGGAATTGTCGTCATGACAATCGGAATGATCGTGTTTGCGTTGCCCATCGGGAAATACTCGCTTGCGGGGCTTCTGCTCATCGGCACGGGCTTTGGTCCGGTGTTCCCGTCGACGATACACGCCGTACCGTTCAGGTTCGGCACGAAGTATTCCGCGGACATTACGGGAATACAGATGGGCGGCTCTTACGCAATCGGCTGGGCGGTGCAGCTCACGTTCGGATTCGTCGCGCAAAAGGTCGGTTTTTTGTTCATGCCGTACTTACTGCTTGCGTTTGCGGCGGCGCTGCTTATCGTAAGCGAAATCACGAACAAAGTCACCGCAAAACACAAGATCGCGGCGGAGCAAATATCGTAAAAAATGAAACAGCGCGTTAAGAAATCGTTGATAATCGTTGCAATCGGCGTGGTGATAAACGTCGCACTTGCGCTCATCAAAATGTACGTCGGGCTTTCAAGCAACAGTCTTTGCATAATGCTGGACGCGATCAACAACTTTTTTGACGTTTTGACGGCGATAGTGGCAGGGGTAGCGTTTTGCACCTTGCTTATCCCGCGCAGCGAAAAGGCGCCGTACGGCTACGGCAGGACGGAGTATCTTGCGGGGTTTATCGTCGCGGCGACTTCGGTCGTGGTCGGTGGGCTGTTTCTGATAAGGTCGCTTAACCGTATGGCGATGCCCGAGCCGGTATGGTTCGGTGTAAAAAGTTGCATATTGATATCGGTGACCGTGCCGGTAAAACTCGGACTGGGGCTTACCTACTATTTTGCCGACAAGAAGATGAAGTCGCCTGCGCTCAAAGCCTTGGCGATTGACAGTTTTATGGACGTCGGCATAACGGTGACTTCGGTGGTATCCTTTGCGGTGTCTGCTCGCGTTGACTACGCCGCGGACGCGATTGTCGGCATCGTCATAAGCATTGCGGTTATCATATTTGCGATAAAGGCAGTCAGGGACAACGTAAAGGCGGTTGTGTCGGGCGACGGCGCAAAAGACGAGAAAGAAGCGATATACAAAGAGTGCGAAAAGGTCGGCGTGACCGTTGCGAAGACCGAACTTCACGATTACGGTTACGGTGCAAAAATCGGCGTCGTCATCGTGAAAAACGGCGACGAAAACGTATTTTCCGACATTTCCCGAAAAGTTCGCGAAAAAACAGGCGCGGAAATTAAATTTATCATTGAAAATAACGGCGAAAACGCCGAAGAACAAAACAACTGAGGTGAAGATATGAGAAAGAAGAAATTCGACGAAACGAACGACGTTTCTTTCAGCGTGGAAACAACCGAATTCGGCACGCGTGAAAAGAGAAAGAAAGAGAAAAAGGTCCTTTCGCCCGAAGAAAAGAAAAAGCGTACGATAAAAGCGCTGATTATCACGGCAAGCGTCGTGCTTGTCCTTGCGATATTCTTTGGCGGTTGCGCGATAAGTTCGGCTGTCGGCACGAAGTCGCTTATCAAGCAAGGGCAGAGTTTTGACAAAGTAGAATATACCGAGCATTCGCAACTTGTCCCGACGTTTGACGAAAACCTCGGATACTACGTATTTACGAAGGAAGACGGCCGCGACTTCAAGGTGTTGCAGTTCACCGACGTCCATATCGGCGGCGGCGCGTTTTCGCACAAAAAGGACGCGTGGGCAATGAACGCCGTCGCGACGATGATACAAAAGGAAAAACCCGACTTTGTCGTGGTCACGGGCGACATCGCGTATCCCGTACCTTTCCAGTCGGGCACGTTCAACAACAAAAACGCCACGATGATTTTCGCGGAAATGATGGAAACCCTCGGCGTGTACTGGACGTTCGCGTTCGGCAACCACGACACCGAGTATTACAGCCGTTATTCGCGCGTGGATATCTGCAACTATTATAAGGAAAGAAACTTTAAGTACTGCTTGTTCGACGCGGGCGTTTGCGACGACAAAGACTATATCGGCGACGACGCAATGGGCTTCGGCAACAATATGTTCATCGTCAAAAATTCGGACGGCAGCATCAATCAGGCGCTTGTCACGTTCGACAGCCACAGCTACATCGACGGCGACTACTTCGGCGCGGCGTGGAAATACGACAATATCCACCAGTGCCAGGTCGATTGGTATACGAAAGAAATCCAAAAACTCAAAGCGGCAAACGATAATAAAGCCGTCAACAACCTTGTGTTCTTCCACATTCCGCTGCGCGAATACCGCGACGCCTGGGCGAACGTAATCGACAAACTCGGCGACGGTAAAACACCGAACGTCGGCGATAAATTTGTATCCGACCGCGGCACGACCGAGTTTATCTACGGTACGATGGGCGAAAACAACAAAACCAAAAACGGTCAGCGCACCTACGGCGTCTTCTGCGGAATGCGTACGGACGAACTGTTTGAGGCAGGGCTTGAAAACGATATGCAGGGCGTCTTCTGCGGTCACGACCACTACAACAACTTCTCCGTAAACTACACGCCGAAGGGCGCGGATCGCTCGATACGTCTGACGTACGGCATGTCCATCGACTACCTGGCTTACCCGGGCATTTACAGGGAACACACCCAACGCGGCTGCACGGTCATCTCGCTTAAAGGCGACAAACCCGAAGACATCTCCTTCGACTGCACCCCGAAGAACTATTATTCCTACTACGGCGTATCTCACGAAAAACCCGAAAAGAAGAAATAATCCGCCTCCAATCCAACCAAAAACGGATATAAAAACAACCCCTTCGCATTCCGCGAAGGGGCTTTTTTATGGGTTTATTTTGTCGTTATTAAATCGAAACCGTCCCGTCCGTGCAAATAACCCGCCTTATTCGAGTCCGATGTTGTTTCCCGACACATAAAAAAAGCACAACACATAATGTTGCGCGTTTTTTAATGTGGTGGGGACAACAGGGCTCGAACCTGTGACCCCGTGCTTGTAAGGCACGTGCTCTCCCAGCTGAGCTATACCCCCAACTTGTGGTGACCCCTACGGGGTTCGAACCCATGTTACCGCCGTGAAAGGGCGATGTCTTAACCACTTGACCAAGGGGCCACGAAATTAGGCGATTTGTTTCACAAATGTTTTGTTTCGACGTTTGCGTTTACGCAGAAACGGCGTAAAGAAAACATAGGGCGGGCAAAGCGCAGGCTTTGACCGGCTTCTTGGAAAGCGCCGAAGGCGATTACCAAGGGGGAAACAAACCTTTCGTAACGTTAAAGGATAGCTCAGTTTTCAAGGAACGTGTTGTTTGTTATTTCTCCCTGCGACGGTAAGCCGCGATGCGTCTTTCCGCCTGAGGGGATGTATATATCGTAAATTGCAAATGCTTCGCATTTTCTCGTTTTTATTAAAAACGCTTTTGAAAGTGAACTTTCAACGTGTTTTCAATAAACCCGACACCTTGCGGTGTTGCAATTTACGGTGTTTACATTTGGTAGCGGCGGTCGGATTCGAACCAACGACCTGCCGGGTATGAACCGGCCGCTATAACCATCTAAGCTACGCCGCCAAGTTGGTTGCGGGGGTGGGACTTGAACCACACGACCTTCGGGTTATGAGCCCGATGAGCTACCGACTGCTCTACCCCGCGCCGTTTGCATAAAAATCAAATGCTTAATTAGTTTATCTTATAATTGAATGTTTGTCAAACAAAAATAAGAAAAAAGGAATAAAAAATTCGTGAAAGACTGTGCAAAGGGGCGGAAAACGTGCAAAAAGGGGAGAATAGTTGCCAAAAACGGTCAAAACATATACAATAAAAGCATGAAAAAGGTGATTTCTGTCGCGCTTGTCGCGATACTTATTGTAACAACCGCGCTGACTTTTACGGGCTGCATATTCAATACCGGCGCAGAGAAAGAAGTTTACGGGGTGTACGGGGTCGACCGTATGTTTTACAATTCGTACGACGGAAAAACGTATAATTACGCCGACAAATTCGACTATTATCTTCTTGTATTGTATAAGGGTGGCGAAAGCGAAAAGACGGGCAAGGTGATCTTAAAACCCGTCGGTGGCGAAGAAACCTCGTACGACGTTCACTTCACGCTGGAATTCGACGCGGAAAAAAGCAAGGTCGTGAAAAAGGTTATCGTCAAGGATTTCCGATTGCCGACGTACGGCGACTCGACGGGCGCGCTGTCTTTTGAAGAGCCCGCGGAAGTAAGTTTCATGCTGTATCCGAAGCGCGAAGACCTGACGTATAGAATAACTCCGTCGAAAATCGAAGACGGCAAATGGAAGTTCAGCAAAAACCTTTTGGAATTCAACAAGATTTCAAGCAGGACTTCCGACAAGAAAATCGAACGCGCAAAGAAAAAACAAACTAATTTCCGCGAAAAACGCGGCAGTACCTCAGATTGACCCAAAACCGCTTAACCGCGGTTTTTTTAATAAAAGAGAATTATGAACGTAAAAAGAAGCCCGCGGGCAATAAATAGAAAAACGTAATAAAAAAAGACTTGCAACCGTCTGCTGCAAGTCTTTTCTTTTTGATTTGATTTTTTCAGTCGATTTTGTCGGCGTTCGAGTTGTTGTCGTCGGACGAGGGTTTGTCGTCGGACGAAGAATTGTTGTCGGCCGAATCCGTGCTGTCTTCAAGGGCGTACAGTTTCATTTCGTTGAAGTCGAACCAGTAAATTTTGTCTTGAAGGGCGATTGTTACGAAGTCGATGACCGCGATAACCCACCAACCGCAGAAGATAAGAAGAATGACGGAAAGAACCGCGCCGATCGTATCTTTTTTCACGATGCTTTTCGAAAGGCGATAAAGATTCGTGGGGATTGCCCAAAGGAAATTGAGAAGGAACTTGACCCATCTGCCGAGCCCTTCGTATGATTTAATATAATTTTTTGCGAAGTCTTGCATAAAAAACCTCCAAACATTTTTTTCGAAAGGAATAATAGCACCGCGAATATCAAAAGTCAACGGTTACGGCAAAAGAATTTCGTCGTCGTCGCTTAAAGAGTGTATGGAAGAAAAGTCGTAATTATTCGTTTCGACGTCGGGAAGAGACGACGTTTGTTTTTTCTGTGGCCACTCGGCAATAAGGATAGCCGCCGTCATTCCGATTATCGAAAGGGCGAGATACCAGGTGAACTTGTCGCCGCCCAGAATCACCGCAAACACCGCGCCCAGCGTGCTTTCAAACGACAAAACAAGCGAAACTTTCGACGCGTCGATTGTCTTTTGCGCGCGCGTCTGAACGATATAAGCAAACGCTGTATTCAACACGCACAGGGTGAAAAGCGGAAGGATAATGGATTTCGGGAAAGAGCAATTCAGCATTGCTTTGCCGTCGACGATAAATCCGACGACGAAAAACAAAACGGCGGCGGTCAGCATTTGTACAAAGGTCAGCGCGCCCGCGGGCGTGGACTTCGTCGCTTTGTCAAGGACAAGATAATGGACGGCAAATCCCAAAGCGCAGAAAAACGCGAGAAGGTCGCCGAAGTTCAGTTTCGACAAGCCGCCGAAAGCCAGACACGCAATGCTTGCGAAGCCCAGAAATCCCGCGACGAATGCGCGGATCGGCGGACGTTTTTTGTGTGCCGCCCAAATAAAAAACGGCACCATCACGACGTAAAGCCCCGTCATCAAAGACGTGTTCGTCGCTGACGTGTAAACCATTGAATAAGTCTGACAACCAAAGCTGAAAACAATAAGCGTTCCTGCCAAAACGCCACTTAAACACTGCTTTATATTAAGTTTAACTACCTGTTTGAAAAATAAGATGAAAGTTATGAGCGCGGCGACGGAAAAACGCAACACGTTCAGAAGCGACGGCGAAACATACGGCAACACCTGTTTCGTGAATACAAAGCCCAAGCCCCAGACGATGGTGACCAAAGCAAGCAAGAAATATAAAAACAAGTTTTTACGCTTTTGCACTTTTCTACCTTCTCCGACGGGCTACCTCGCCAAGGAGCGTTAAGAAAACCATTACGATTATATCATATTATAAAAAAAACACAACTTTTTTGTCGGGGGACGCGGTTTTTTTTGTGCAATCTGTTGAGAAACGCCGCTTTATTTGATAATATATACTTATAAAAAATTATCCTTAAAAGAGGTAAAATTATGGATATCAAAAAGTGTTGGTACAAGGAAATGACCGTTTACCAGATCTGGCCCAGAAGTTTCAAGGACGGCAACGGCGACGGCATCGGCGACCTGAAAGGCGTGCTGGAAAAGCTTGATTATCTGAAATGGCTGGGTATCGACGCCATCTGGTTTTCGCCCGTTTACAAAAGTCCGCAATGCGACTTCGGATACGACATCGCCGATTATCGCAACATCGCGCCCGAATACGGCACCCTTGGCGACTTCAAGGCGGTGTTGAAAGGATGCAAGGAAAGGGGCATAAAAGTCATAATGGACCTTGTCGTCAACCACACGTCGACCGAACACGAATGGTTCCAAAAGTCCCGCATGGGCGGCGACGACAACCCGTATAAGGATTATTATTTCTGGCGCAAAGGCACGGGAAAGGACGGGAAAGGTTATCCCAACAACTGGACGTCATCGTTCCCCGGCCCCGCCTGGACGTGGGACGACGAAAGGAAAGAATATTATCTGCACCTGTTCGCCGTCGGACAGCCCGACCTGAATCACGATAACCCGAAAGTAAGACAGGAAGTCATCGACATTTACAAATACTGGCTCGATATGGGCGTGGACGGTTTCCGCGAAGACGTCATCACTTATATCAGCAAGGAAGAAGGGCTGCCGAACGGCAATCCGCTTTCACCCGTCATGCGCGGCGTTACGCATTATAACAGGGGACCGCATCTTCACGAATATCTGCAACAGTTCAAAAACGAAGGCTGGGGCAAATACGACTGCATGACCGTCGGCGAAGCGCCCGGAATGACGCCCGATATCGCTTTGGAATTCATAAAAGAAGGCGACAAACAAGACCTTAATATGATGTTCCATTTCCAGCATATGGAAGCGGACTGCATCGGCAACGCCTGCGTGCACACGGGATTCAAACTCAAAAAACTTAAAAAAGTCATGTCGACGTGGCAGGACAAAATGTACGGCGTCGCGTGGAACGCAAACTATATGGAAAACCACGACCAACCCCGTTCGGTTTCCCGTTTCGGCGACGAAAAGAGATATCACGACTTGTCGGCGAAAGTGCTTGCAAACTCGTATTTCTTCCTGTCGGGTACGCCGTTTGTGTATCAGGGACAGGAAATCGGCATGACCAGCATATACCTTAAAAACATTCGCGATTACGTGGACGTTGCGGCGTTCTGCACGCACGACATAATGAAAAAAATCGGTCTTCCCGAAAAGCTCGCGATGAAAATGCTTGCATACGGCAGCCGCGACAATGCCCGCACCCCCGTACAATGGACGGACGGCAAGTGCGCCGGGTTCACGACGGCAGACCGCGCCTGGTTCCATATCAACAACAACTATAAGGATATCAACGTCGAAAGCCAGATTGACGACGAAAACAGCGTTCTTAACTACTATCGCGAACTTATCAGGATAAGAAAAGAAAACCCGATTATAATCTACGGCGACTACAAGTTGCATTATAAAAACAGCAAAAACCTGTGGGTTTACGAAAGGAATTACGAAGGGAAACGTATGCTTGTCGTGCTGAATTTCTCGGACAAAGCGGTCAGGTTCAAGGCGCCCGAAGGCTTCGACCTTGAAAAGGGCAAGTTACTTATCGGAAACTACAAGGACAACAAAGTGGTAAACAACGGCTTTGTTACCCGTCCGTGGGAAGCAAGGACGTATATCTTCGGATAAACGGCGAAAAAACGAAAATGCGGGGGCTTTTCGGAGTCCCCGTTTGTATTTTTAAGATTATTTTGAAAAAAGTTGGAAATTTTCAAGAGATAATCCGTATATAAAGTAGAGTCATGTTGAAAGAAAAGGTAGCGCGCGCTATCAAACAACTTAAAAAGGGCAAAACCGAGTATTTTGACGAGATTTACGATTTGACAAGGGCGTCGGTGTATTACGTGATACGCGGCGTGTTGAAGGACAGCTATCTTGTCGAGGACGCAATGCAGGAAACGTACGTCGCTTTTCTGAACTCGATTGCGAAAATCGACGACGAGCAAAACCCGCTCTCGTACCTTTTGCAAATCGCGAAGAACAAGGCGCTGGACGAGGCGCGGCGAATGACAAGGGCTGCGGGCGCAAATATCGACGACGTCGAAATCGCGACAAGCGACGTGACCGTTTCGGATCTTCCGCTTCTCGAACACGCAAGGCAGAGTTTAAGCGACGACGAATTTCGCATACTGGAACTCACGACGATTTACGGATACCGCCGCGTCGAAGTTGCAAAAATGCTTGGCGAACCCATATCCACGATAAACTGGAAATATAACAAGATTATCAAAAAAGTCAAAACGTTTTACGGCGAGGTTTATAATGAAAAATAAAAACAAGATTATAAACGAATTATACGAAAAGTCCCCCGACGTCAGAGAGAGAATCAGGAAAGACGTCGATTTTTCGCAGTTTGAAAAGAAGAATGCGCCCGCCGCAAAATCGTCAAACGGATTCAAGTGGGCGACGGCAGTCTTGTCCGTTGCTCTTATCGCGATGATTGCGGTGCTTGCGCCGATTATCGCAAAAACGTCCAAGCCCGGAAAATCTGGGAAAACCCCCGGCGTTTCGTACGCGTCGGACTACGTCGTGTTTATCGACGTCAACCCGTCCGTAAGGCTCGACGTGTCCGGCGGGGACGTCGTTACCGCGCAAAAAGGTATGAACAAAGACGGCGTGGTTTTGCTTTATCAGGAAAACCTTGTCGGCAAAAATATCGACGAGGCGGCAACTTATCTTATTGAAAAAATGGACGAGGCGGGGCTTGTGAAGGATAAAGGCAAAGTCAGAATTTCCGTCGCCGACAAAAAAACGGGCAAACGCATCGACGAAAAACAGCGTCACGCCTTAGAAGTCGTCAACAACCTGTTCCAGAACAAAAACAAGGACGTTTCCGCAATGATTTTAAGCGATAATGACATCGACGCCATCGAGGATTATTACGACAACAACAACGTCGGCGAGTACGAAAAGCAGATGGTTGAAGAGTTCAAGGCGAAATTACTTCTTGCAATCGACAAAAAAATCGGGCGCATCGACGAACTTCTTAATATATTGAAACCGTGGGAAAAAGACGAGCGCAAGGTGAAAAATCTTGACCAAAACGACGCGGAAAAAGCCGCGCTTGAAGCAATCAAGGTTTATTGCGCCGACTATAAGGTGAATTACCACGAGGTCGCCAACGACGAAATCGCCGAGTTTTGTGAGGACCTTGTCGAAAAGAAGAAAGACCTTCTTGAATGTATCGACGACATCAACAATCCCGACGGCGACGACTCCTACGGAGAGATCCTGTCCGACCTTCTGGAAATCGTCAAGGAAGAACTTTTTGAACAAGAAGATTAAAAATTTTTCAAAAACGTTAGAATTTTTTAAGGGCTTGTCCGTATATTAAGTAGAATAAACAGGAGGTAACCCCTTATGAAAAAGAAAATAATATCAATAGTATGTGCACTCGCTCTTATCGGAACGATGACGGCAGCGCTTACGGCGTGCGACGTCAAAGGCGGCGGCGGTAACGCGGCGAAAGTCAAAGTCAACGCAAACGACGTATACGCGCTTTCCGCGCTGACCGGTGCGGAATATCTTGCTCAGACCGAAAGCGGCGCAACCGGCGCGGCGGAAACAACCCGTCCCGGCGTCATAACCGACGCGGACGTAAGCGGCATCAAAGACTGTCTCAAAATGTTCGACGACATTCTTGCGGGTGGCGGAATCAGCCAGAACGTTGCAGAAAACACAGATAAAGACGGCGAATTCAAAGATTATCCTTTCGTCATGACGGTCACCGTCGGCAACACCGGTATCACCGCAAAAATGTATTATAAGGAAGTCAACACCGTCACCGAAACCGAAATCGACGACGGCGAGGAAGAAACCGAAGTGTCCACAACTTTGTCGGGCGTGATGGTATTCGGCGACCAAAAGTTTGACGTAACGGGCAAAAAGGAAATAGAAACCGAAGGCAACGAAAAAGAAACATCCATCGAATTCACTACCAAAAGCAAGGCGAATCCCTTGAACTATGTCAAAATCAAACAATCCGTAGAAGTTGAAAACGGCGCTCAGGAAGTCGAATACGAATACGAAATCTACGAAAACGGCGAGAAGGCACGCGAATTCAAGCTTGAAGTCGAAGACGAAAACGGCAAAACCGAAGTATCCTTCAAAATGGAAATCGAAAACGTTCCCGAAGAAACCGAATATAAAATCATCAAAGGCGACGTGGACGGAAAATTCAAGATTAAGTACGAAAAGGGCAAAGAAAAAGGCTTTATCACCGTTGAAGCGGTTGAGGGCGGCTATAAACTCACCTACAACAACGGCTACGCCGAAGTCATTTAATAAAACATAATTTTCCTTATCATTTATCCCTAAACAAAAACAAAACCCTGCACCGCAGGGTTTTGTTTTATAAAGAGAAATCGGTCTAATCCGCAAAATATTGACATATCGCAGGAAAAATGATATTATTAGCGTGCGACAAATCTTAATAAGCATAGTGCAAAGAGCCTTTTACTTCGGTAACAGGTGCATTATTCGCATTACATAGTCTTTGCACTGGGTGTAGTATGTAGATTTGTCGCAGAATCAGCGGGGATGCACTTGTTATATTTTTTGCCTATTTTTTGATACCCTGCAATAAACTTTGCGAGGTTTGCTATGAAATCCACAAAAAAACAAATCATTGTTGTTTTTGCCATTCTTACAATGGCACTTGTTTTATCGTGTGCGCTTGTCGCCTGCGACAAGACCGATACGCCAGATGCCCCAAAAAAAGAATTTACAATTACATTCGATACACGGGGCGGAAGCGAAGTTAAGCCTATTACGATTGCGGAAGGGGCTACAATTACCCTTCCACGCAATCCGACAAAAGAAGGTTATATATTCGACGGATGGTATTTGAGCGATGAGTTTATCGAAAAATTCAACGCAACTCAAACCATTTCGTCCAATATAACGGTTTACGCCAGGTGGAAAGAAGATGGCAATCAGGACGAAAAGCAATCCTACACTATCACGTTCGACACGCAAGGCGGAAGTGAAGTCAAATCGATTACGATTGCAGAGGGGGAAACAATTACTCTGCCAAGCAATCCAACAAAAGAAGGCAGTGTTTTTGACGGGTGGTATTTAGATTCTTCGTACACGCAGGCATTTGACAGCACAAAACGCATTGACAGCAATATCGTACTGTATGCAAAGTGGAGAATACTGGATGACGGACAAGCGATAATTGCATCCGACTATTTTGATATTAACGGACTTGTTCTAACGATGAACAAGAAAAACTATATTGAGTCAACCGAAGATGTTTTTGATTTGCGAAATAAGTTCTCAACAAGTACCGGCTCCAGTTGGAGAGCGTTTACGTCGCCAAACTGCGACCAACCCACAGAAATAACAACTCGTATGGCGAATGTTTCGGTGGGATGGAACGACATATATGTTATGGTTGAAAACCTGACAACTTATGAAAATCAAATTTATCGACTCAAAATATACAAATATCCAACGATAGTTTATAGAGAGTTAAATGACGGTTTTTTGGAGATACAATCGGTGTCGGACTGTGCGGATGTTCTTTTCCCCGACGATAAGATAAACAATATCACTAGTATCGGAAAAAATGCTTTCTCTTCCTGTCCGTCATTGCGCACCCTACAGAAATTACCAAAACTAACCAGCATCGGCCCCTCGGCATTTGCAAACTGTAAAAGGCTTACAAACATAGAAATCCCCGATAGCGTGACGAGCATCGGCGATTCTGCCTTCTCTGGTTGCAGCGGGCTAACTAGCATAACCATCCCGAACAGTGTGACGAGCATCGGCGATTCTGCCTTCTATGGTTGCACGGGGCTTACGAGCATAACAGTTCCTGAAAACAATAGTGCATATTCAAGCGTTGACGGAATACTATATGACAAAAACAAAACAAAAATTATTCATGTACCGGAATCAATCAAAGGCGCAATCACCATTCCCGACAGTGTAACGAGCATAGGTGAAGGTACCTTCCGTGGCTGTTCATCGCTTGAAAGCATAACCATTCCGTTTGTCGGAGCAAAGGCGGGTGTTACAAGCAGTGATACCTATCAATATCCGTTTGGATATATCTTTGGCACGTCAAGTTATGCCGGCGGTGTTGCAACAAAGCAGTATTATTATGGAAACAGTACGTCCTCAACGACATCTACAACATATTACATTCCGTCATCATTGAAATCCGTGACAGTAACGGGCGGCAATATTCTTTATGGTGCCTTCCGAAATTGCACTGGACTTACGAGCGTAACAATCGGTAACAGCGTGACGAGCATAGGCGATTATGCCTTCGATGGTTGCACAGGGCTTACGAGCGTGACAATCGGGGGCAGCGTGACGAGCATTGGCAGAGATGCCTTCTGGGGTTGCACCGGGCTTACGAGCGTGACAATCCCCGACAGCGTGACGAGCATCGGCGAAAAGGCCTTCTATGGTTGCGACAAACTCATCGAAGTGTATAACAAATCGTCTTTGACAATAACTGCGGGAAGTTCCGATAACGGATACGTCGCCTATTACGCAAAGAACGTTTACAAAAACGCAGGAGAAAACAAACTTACGGAGGATGAAAACGGATACGTTATATATACGGACGGATACAAAAAGATTTTGGTTGCTTATACAGGCACTAATACAGAATTGATTTTACCGTCGTATATAACTGAAATCTATCAAAATGCCTTCCGTAATTGCACCGGGCTAACGAGCATTACAATTGGTAACAGCGTGACGAGCATCGGCAATTCTGCCTTCCGTAATTGCACCGGGCTTACGAGCATAACCGTTCCCAATAGAGTGAAGAGCATCGGCGATGGCGCCTTCAAAGGTTGCAACAATTTGACTAGTATGACGTTGCCATTTGTTGGCGCAAGCGTAACCGCTCATAGTGGATATGATGAAGTATTTGGCTATATTTTTGGATATACAACCACAACAAAAGAATCTTCAACGGTTAGCGGAGCAACTTACCAGTATTATGGTAATTCCAAATACTACCATTACTATATACCATCAAGCATAACGTCTGTGACTATAACAGGAAGAACAATTCCGTACCGCGCCTTCCGTAATTGCACCGGACTTACGAGCGTAACAATAGGTAACAGCGTGACGAGCATCGGCATTTATGCCTTCTATAATTGCACTGGACTTACGAGTGTAACAATCGGGGGCAGTGTGACGAGCATCGGAGATGGTGCCTTCGAAGGTTGCTCTGATCTTACGACAGTCAATTGGAACGCAACGGCATGCACAAGTGCCGGTTCGTTGTATTCTCCCATATTCAAAGATTGTTCCAATCTTGCAACGGTCAATATAGGAGACAATGTAACGACCATTCCGTCGTATGCCTTCCGGGGTTGCAAAGGTCTTACGAGTGTGACAATCGGTAACGGCGTGACGAGCATCGGCGAGTCTTCCTTCTCTGGTTGCGGACTTACGAGCGTGACAATCCCGAACAGCGTGACGAGTATCGGAGATGGTGCCTTCTCTGGTTGCAGCGGACTTACGAGCGTGACAATCGGTAACGGCGTGACGAGCATCGGCTATTCTGTCTTCTCTGGTTGCAAGGGGCTTACGAGCATAACAATCCCCGACAGCGTGACGAGCATCGACTATCAAGCCTTCGAGTATTGCACCGGACTTATGAGCATTACAATCGGCAATGGAGTGACGAGCATCGGCAATTATGCTTTCCATGGTTGCACCGGGCTTACGAGCATAATCATCCCCGACAGCGTGACGAGCATCGGCATTTGGGCCTTCTATGATTGCAGCGGGCTTACGAGCGTGACAATCGGCAACGGCGTGACGAGCATCGGCTATTCTGCCTTCTCTGGTTGCACCGGACTTACGACAGTCAATTGGAATGCAACGGCATGCACAAGTGCCGGTTCATCGGATTCTCCCATATTTAAAGATTGTTCAAATCTTGCAACGGTCAAAATAGGAGTCAATGTAACGACCATTCCGTCGTATGCCTTCTATGGTTGCAGCGGGCTTACGAGCATGATAATCCCCGACAGCGTGACGAGCATCGGCAAGCGTGCCTTCGGTGATTGCACCGGGCTTACGAGCGTCACAATCGGTAACAGTGTGACGAGCATCGGCTCTTCTGCCTTCTCTGGTTGCAGCGGGCTTACGAGCATAACAATCCCCGACAGCGTGACGAGCATCGGCGATTTTGCCTTCTATAATTGCACCGGACTTACGACGGTCAATTGGAATGCAACCAAATGCACACGTGCAGGTTCATCGGATTGGCGCATATTCAGTGGTTGTTCCAAGCTTGCAACGATTAATATAGGAGACAATGTAACGACCATTCCGTCGTATGCCTTCTCTGGTTGCAGCGGGCTTACGAGCATCACAATCCCAAATGGTGTGACGAGCATCGGCGAGAATGCCTTCAGTGGTTGCAATAATCTTCAAAACATATATATCACGGATATAGAGGCATGGTTCAATATTTCAGGATTTAATAATTTGATGATGGGTAGCTCAGACAACAAGAACTTGTATATAAACCATGAACTTGCCACATCCATTACAATCCCGAATGGAGTAACAGAAATTCCTTCTTATGCTTTCTATGGCTGCAGTAGTTTGACGAGCATAACCATCCCGGATGGCGTGACGAGCATCGGTGGTAGTGCCTTCTATGGTTGCAGCGGACTTACGAGCATAACCATCCCGAACAGCGTGACGAGCATCGGCAATTGGGCCTTCCGTGGTTGCACCGGGCTTACGAGCGTGACAATCCCGAACAGCGTGACGAGCATCGGCAATTATGCCTTTTTTGATTGCACGGGGCTTACGAGCATTACAATCGGCAACGGCGTGACGAGCATCGGCGATTATGCCTTCTATGGTTGCACGAGTCTTACAAACATTAAATTTAACGGAACGATAGCGCAATGGAACGCCATATCTAAAGTCGATAATTGGAAAAATAACGTGCCGGCGACGGAAGTTGTTTGCACGGACGGGAAGGTTTCGATTTAATAACAACAAAATAAACCCATAAAAAAGCCCCTCTGCGACCGGCGGAGGGGTTATTTTAATGCGGTTATGGTTTTTGATTATCGCAAAAAGTTATATTTTGCCCGTGGCAATTTCATCGGCGGGACGATTTCACCCGTTTGAAAAACGGATTTCACAAATTCGCCGTCGGCGAATTTATTTCATTGAAATGCCCGCGTTACATCTTGTCGGGGGCGGCGATGCCCAGAAGAGTCAAGCCCGTTTTGATGACTTGTTTCGTCGCTTTTGTGAGCAGGAGCATTGCGTTTCTTTGCGGTTCTGCCGCGTCGATAATGCGGTGCTCGAAGTAGAACTTGTTGTATGCCTGACATACCGCCATCACCGCGCGCGAGATATAGCACGGCTCGTACTTTTCGGCGGCGTCTTTGACTGCGTCGGGGAATGCCGCGATCGCTTTCACGACGGCGTTCGCTTCCGCATTGTCAAGGGCGGAGTAATCGACGTCCTTTGTAATTTCCGCACGGCTTAAAACGCTTGTGCAGCGCGCGTGAGTATATTGTACGTACGGTCCCGTTTCGCCCTCGAACGACAGCACGCGGTCGTAGCTGAAAACGATGTCTTTTATGCGGTTGTTGTAAAGGGCGGAGAACACCACCGCGCCAACGCCGATATCTTCGGCAACCGTCGCTTTGTCGTCAAGACCTTTCGATTTTTCGTCCAGAATTGCGCGGGCTTTTTCCACGGTTTTGTTGAGGACGTCTTCCAAGAACACGACCTTTCCTTCGCGGGTGCTCATTGCGCCGTCTTCCATCGAAACCATACCGAAAGCGACGTGCTCCAAATCCTTGTACCAGTCGTAACCCATAAGTTCAACGACCTTAAACCACTGCTTAAAGTGCAGATTCTGCTGATAAGCCACAACGTACAGGCATTTATAAAAGTCGTAAGTTTTCTTGCGATAAAACGCCGCGGCAAGGTCGCGCGTGGCGTAAAGCGTCGCGCCGTCCGCCTTTAAGATCAAGCACGGCGGCATATTGTATGCGGACAAATCCACAACCTTTGCGCCCTCGCTGTCTTTGAGCAATCCTTTTGCGCTAAGTTCGTCGATGACGGGCTGCATTTTGTCGTTGTAAAAACTTTCGCCGGCGTAACTGTCAAAGGTGACTTTCAGACGTTTGTACGTCCTGTTTACTTCCTTCATCGTGATGTCTTTGAACCAGTTGAACAGGGCAAGCGCGTCTTTGTCGCCGTCCTCGATAAGTTTGAAGTAATGCCTTGCCTCGTCGTTCAGCGAGTCGTCCTTTTCGGCTTCTTTGTGGAAGCGGACGTAAATATCGAGAAGGGCGCGGATACCGCGTTTTTCGATGTCGTCTTTGTCGCCCCAGAGTTTGTATGCGACGATAAGTTTGCCGAACTGCGTGCCCCAGTCGCCAAGGTGATTTATACCGACCGCGCGGTAGCCCAAGAAGTTGAACGTGCGATAAAGCGCCGCGCCGATGACCGTCGTCATAAGATGGCCGATATGGAAAGGCTTTGCGATGTTTATGGAAGAATAGTCGATGCAGACGGTTTTACCTGCGCCGAGGTCGGACGCGCCGTACTTATCGCCTTCCGTGGCGACTTTGTCCAGAATTATTTTGTTGTACGCGCTTTTGTTAAGGTAAAAGTTGAGGTATCCGTTTTTCGCCTCGACCTTATCGACAAATTTCGCAAGCGACGCAAGATAAAAGAAAGCGTCGGCGCGTTTTTTCGGCTCGGACTGACTGACGTCGTCAAAAAGTTTTTCAAAAGGCTTTCCGAGCGAGGAAAACTCCGCGCGGAAATCGTCCTTTTCGTTTTCGGGCAAAAGATCGAGCAAAGAAGATTTGCTTTTTACCGACTCTCGCACGGCGGAAACCCTTTCGTGAATGCGGTTTATGCGTTTGAGTTTTGCGACGATATCGCTTGCAAGGTCTTCGGCGATTTTGTCGGGGGCTTTCCTTAACACCCTTGCGAAACGGAAGCACGGCAAAGAATAGTCGCCGTTGCCGCTTTCTTTGGGCACCGCAATAAGGGATTCGACGTCCTGCCGGTCGACGCCGTCGATGTTGATAAGTTGCGAAATCTCGTGTTTGTAATCCATAAGTTGCCTTTTTATTTGCTTTTATGCTTAAATAGTTTAAATTATTTTATCATAGCAATTATATTTTGTAAACCAAAGTGCCGCCTTTCTCTTTACTACAAAATAAAAATGTTGTATTATATTTTCGACAAAAACAAGAGGTGTGATATGAAATTAGGCGTAGTCGGGCTCCCCAACGTCGGGAAAAGCACGTTGTTCAACGCAATTACAAACGCAGGCGCGATGAGCGCGAATTATCCTTTTTGCACGATAGAGCCGAACGTGGGCGTCGTCGCGGTGCCGGACGAAAGGCTTGAAAAACTCGCGGCGCTTTACAACAGCAAGAAAATCACCCCCGCAACCGTGGAATTCGTGGATATCGCGGGGCTTGTCAAGGGCGCGTCGAAAGGCGAAGGTCTTGGCAATAAATTCCTGTCGCACATCAGGGAAGTGGACGCGATCGTGCACGTCGTAAGGTGCTTCGACGATGAAAACGTAACGCACGTTTCCGGTAAGGTCGATCCCGTCGACGATATCGAAACCATAAATCTGGAACTTATTTTCGCCGATATGGAAACGGTGGAACGCCGCATCGCAAAGGCGCAATCTATGGCAAAGGGCGGCGACAAAAAGTTTATCGAAGAGGCAAATCTTTTAACCCGCATTTATAAATGGCTTGAAAGCGGCAAACCCGTAAGGACGATGGAACTGTCCGACGACGAAAAGGAACTTGTGAAATCCTTCTTCCTGCTCACCGACAAACCCGTCATTTACTGCGCGAACGTGTCCGAAGACCAGACCGGCGGAAACGAATATACGAAAGCCGTCGAAGAATACGCAAAGGCGGAAGGCAGCGAGGTTGTCGTGATTTCCGCAAAGATCGAGGAAGAACTTGCAAGCCTTTCCGACGACGAAAGAAAAGCCTTCCTTGACGATTTGGGAATCGAAGAAGGCGCGCTTCCGAAACTTATCACGGCGTGCTATAAACTCCTTGGTCTTATCAGTTATCTGACCGCCGGCGAAAAGGAAGTCAGGGCGTGGACGATCGAGCGCGGAACGAAAGCGCCGCAAGCGGCAGGAAAAATCCATTCCGACTTTGAAAAGGGGTTTATCCGTGCGGAAATAGTAGATTATCCTACGCTTTTGGAACTTGGCAGTTTCAACGCCGCCAAAGAAAAAGGCAAGGTGAGAAGCGAAGGAAAGGACTACGTAATGCAACCCGACGACGTGGTTTTGTTCCGCTTCAACGTATAATTTTTTCAAAATCCGAAACAATGAAAATCAAGACGCTCCCGAAAGAACGGGGGCGTTTGTTTTTTGAAAAAGAAAAAATCCTTTCGATTTTTGTTTACTTATTATATTTACTTTGTTATAATCTTTTATATATTTTTTCAAACGAGGTATTTCCTATATGAACATGCTCGAAGTCGAAGCAAAATGGAATAAAAAATGGGAAGAGGAAAAAACCTATAAGTTCGACCCGTCGAGAATCGACAAGAAGTATTACGTCCTTGAAATGTTTTCGTATCCGTCGGGCGCAAAGTTGCACGTCGGACACTGGTTCAACTACGGTCCGTCGGACAGTTTCGCGCGCTTTAAGCGTATGCAGGGCTACGAAGTGTTCCAGCCGATGGGATTCGACGCGTTCGGTCTGCCTGCCGAAAACTACGCGATAAAAACGGGTATTCATCCCAAAGACAGCACCCTGAAAAACATCGCGACGATGGAAAAACAGCTTAAAAACATCGGCGCGACATACGATTGGGATTACGAGGTCGTCACGTGCGATCCGAAGTATTATAAATGGACGCAATGGCTGTTTTTGCAAATGTATAAACACGATTTGGCGTACAGAAAGGAAGCGCCGGTCAACTGGTGCCCGTCCTGCCAGACCGTTCTTGCGAACGAGCAGGTCGTCGACGGTTGCTGCGAAAGATGCGGCACGACGGTTGTCCGTAAAAACCTGACGCAATGGTTCTTCCGCATTACGAAATACGCCGAAGAACTTTTGAACGACATCGACAAACTCGACTGGCCCGAAAAAACCAAACTTATGCAAAAACACTGGATCGGTAAATCCACGGGCGGCGAAATCGAGTTCCAAGTGAAAGACAAGGACGTCAGTTTCCGCGTGTTCACGACGCGCGCCGACACGATTTTTGGTATCACGTACGTCGTTCTCGCGCCCGAAAGCCCGCTTGTCGATAAGGTCGTCACCAAAGAAAACAAACAGATTGTCGAAGACTATAAATTGCAGTGCAGCAAAATTAACGAGATTGAACGTCTTTCGTCCTCGCGCGAAAAGACGGGCGTGTTCACGGGAAGTTACGCCATCAACCCGATAAACGGCAGGGAAGTCCCCATTCTCGTTGCCGATTACGTCCTTGCAAGTTACGGCACGGGCGCGGTTATGGGCGTTGCGGCGCACGACGACCGCGACTACGTTTTCGCGAAAAAGCACGGCTTGCCCATCGAAAGAGTAATAAGGAGCAAGGACGGCTCGCCCGACGATCTGCCTTATACCGACTACGGCATAATGTGCAACAGCGGCGAATTTGACGGTATGACCACCGAAGAAGGACGCGTCGCCGTCATCAGAAAACTTGAAAAAGAAGGAAAAGGGGAACTCAAAACCAACTATCGTCTGCGCGACTGGCTTATTTCGCGTCAGCGTTATTGGGGCGCGCCCATTCCCGTTATCCATTGTCCGCACTGCGGCGCGGTGCCCGTCCCCGAAAAGGATTTGCCCGTGGAACTTCCTTACAACGTCAACTTCACGCCCGACGGCGAAAGCCCGCTGAAAAAGTGCGACGAATTTATGAACGTGAAATGCCCCGTATGCGGCGCGGACGCAAAACGCGATCCCGACACGCTCGACACTTTCGTATGCAGCAGCTGGTATTATCTGAGATACGTCGATCCGAAAAACGACAAGGAAGCGTTCAGCCGCGAAAAAGTCGACAAAATGCTTCCCGTCGATAAATACATCGGCGGCGCGGAACACGCGTGCATGCATCTTTTGTACGCAAGATTTTTCACAAAAGCGTTAAGGGATATGGGATATCTCGACTTTGACGAACCGTTCAAGTCGCTTGTGCATCAGGGCACGATTTTAGGGCCCGACGGACAAAAAATGAGCAAGTCCCGCGGCAACGTAATTTCGCCCGACACTCTCATCGAAAAGTACGGCAGCGACGCTTTCCGACTTTACCTTATGTTCGGTTTTTCGTACGTCGAAGGCGGACCGTGGAACGATAAAGGGCTTGAAAGTATCCAGCGTTTCATGGACAGGGTTGAAAGGCTCGTGTGCCACAGCCGCACGTTCTCGTACAACAATAATCCTTTGACCGCTGCCGAAAAGAATATCGAATACGTCAGAAACAACACGATAAAATGCGTCACCGCCGACACCGAAAACTTTGCGTTCAACACGGCGATCGCGCGTATTATGGAATTCACGAACGCGCTTACCGATTACGAAAACAAAGTGTCCGACAAAAATGCCGTCTTTAAGGAGTGCGTCGAAGACCTTGTGAAAGTGCTTGCGCCGTTCGCGCCGCATTTTACGGAAGAACTTTGGGAAATTTTGGGCAACAAAACCACGATTTTCAATACCGAATTCCCGAAAGTCAACGAAAAAGCCCTTATTAAGGACGAACTCGAACTCGCGGTGCAGATCAACAGCCGCGTGAAAGCGAAAATCGTCGTACCGTCCGGCGCGGACAAAGACGAAATCCAAAAAATCGCGATGGATTCCGATGAGGTCAAAGCCCTTCTCGACGGCGCGACCGTGAAAAAAGTTATCGTAATTCCCCATCGCCTTATCAACTTCGTAATATAGGAGACAGATATGATTGATATTAACCTGATTCGCAGCAATCCCGACGCGGTGAAAGCGTCTTTGAAAAAGAAAGAATGCGACGTCGACTTTTCGGAACTTCTCTCGTGGGACGCCGAAAGACGCGCGCTTATTTCCGACGTCGAAAGTCTGAAAGCAAGAAAAAACAAGGTGTCGGCGGACATTCCCCGCTTGAAAAAAGAGGGCAAACCCGTTGACGCAATCTTTGACGAAATGAGAAAAATCGGCGAAGAAATCTCCGAAGACGACAAAAAAATCGACGATTTGCAGGAGAAAATCTTCAATTTCGTCGCGTGTCTTCCCAACCTTCCCGACGACGACCTCGTTGCGGGCGGCAAGGAAAACAATGCCGTACAAAAAGTCATCGGCAAAATGCCCGATTTCGACTTTGAGCCCAAAAACCACGTCGACCTTTGCACAAGCCTGAATCTCATTGACTACGAACGCGGCGTGAAACTGTCGGGCGGCGGATTCTGGATGTACCGCGGCGTCGGCGCACGGCTGGAATGGGCGCTTCTGAATTTCTTTATTTCGGAGCACCTGAAAGACGGTTACGAATTTATTCTTCCGCCGTTGCAACTCGGCTATAACTGCGGATTCGGCGCGGGACAATTTCCCAAGTTTTCGGACGAAGTGTATTGGCTCGACGTCGACGAAGACCGAAAGAAAAACCGCTTTATGCTGCCGACTGCGGAAACCGCTCTCGTGAATATTTACTCGGGCGAAATCATCGACGAAAGCAAACTCCCGATGAAAATGTTCGCATACACCCCGTGTTTCAGAAAGGAAGCGGGAAGTTATCGAAGCGAAGAGCGCGGCATGATCCGAGGACATCAGTTCAATAAGGTCGAAATGGTGCAATATACCCACCCCGATCACAGCGATGAAGCCTTTGAAGAACTTGTGAACAAGGCAAGCGGACTCGTCGAAAAGCTGGGTCTTTATCACCGCATATCGAAACTTGCCGCGGGCGACTGCTCGGCGTCGATGGCGCGCACGACCGATATCGAGGTCTGGATTCCGTCGATGGGCATTTTCAAGGAAGTTTCAAGCGTTTCGAACGCGCGCGACTATCAGGCAAGAAGAAACAACACCCGTTTCCGCGACGCCGCAACCGGCAAAACCCGTTTCGTGCATACCTTAAACGGCAGCGGACTTGCGACAAGCCGTATCCTTCCCGCGCTTGTGGAACAATATCAGAACGCCGACGGCTCGGTAACGGTGCCCGAAGTTTTAAGGCCGTTTATGGGCGGACTTGAAGTAATCAAATAATAAAAAACAAACAAAAACGCATTGAAAAACCGCCGTACAACGGCGGTTTTTTTGCGTCCGAAAAAACGTCATAAATCGTATTTTTCAAAACTTTTCGCGCCTTTTTTATACGAAAGCGCGGTGAGCCCTGCGCCAAAAATAATACCCGCAAACAAAATCACGAGTTTTGCCGCAAGGTGAGAGTCGTCCGTCGTCATAAACACGTCTTTTACGACGGGTGCGTGTGCAAGCACGACGTCGATTGCGACGATTAAAAATCCGAGCGCGCTCGACAAGGCAAAATGTCTGCCGATTTTTTCGGGACTTTTATAATACGCCGTGAAAAACGACAGGTTGAATATGCCGAAATACAAAAACGCGATTCCGTAAAAAGCAAGCGACGGCATCGAGCCCGCCTGATTTGCGGAAACGTTCAGAATCGTGCAGCGAAGGACGGCAAATGGAATCGTCGCGACAATCGTCAAAAGTTCGAAAATGCAGACGGTGAGTATCCTTGCGCCCACCAAATCGCGCTTTCTTACGGGCAGGTTAAGGCTGTATTCCAAGTCGTGATTTTCACGCGACGAAAGACACATAAAGAATATGCCGAGAGTGGTGTAAAAAAACGACACGAGATAAGGATAATTCGGGATAAGCAGCATGAAGGCAAACGACAGGAAAATGTAGTTCGTCGGGTGCGCCGCAAGGCGGAATTCCTTGTAAACAAGATTTTTCATAATTCCTCCTTTTCAAGATGCACCATAATGTCTTCAAGCGACGCGTCGGTTGTTTCAATGTTCAAAAAATCGGCTTTATCGGCAGAAATCAACACGCTTAACCCGTCTTTAAGTCGTCTTACGCCGTGCGAGCACGCCAGAACGTCGTCGGACAACGCGTCCTTTTTAACGAATGCGAGTTTGTATTTTTCCTTGAACGTATCGGTGGGTTCGCTTGCGAAAATCTTGCCGTTTCTGATGTAGGTAATGTCGTCGGCGCACTTGTCGAGATCGGACGTTACGTGCGTTGAAAAGAGTATGGTTTTCCCGTCGTCTTTAAGCGACAAAAACACGTCCAGAAGGTCCTCGCGCGAGACGGGATCGAGCCCCGACGTCGGCTCGTCCAGAATCAAAAGGTCGGCGTTGTGCGACAGGGCAAGCGCCAACGAATACTTGACTTTCATTCCTTGCGACAACGCCTTTACGGTTTTGTTTTCGTCCAGGTTGAATTTTTCAAGATAGCCGCGATACGACGCGTCGTCAAAGTTTTCGTAAAACCTTTTCGTGACGGCGGTTATCGTTTTCAGTTTTTTCGTGACGTAATAATCCGCGCCGCCCGAAACGTAGCCGACGCGGCTTTTGATTTCCTTTTCGTTTTCCGAAAAGTCCTTTCCGAAAAATTTTACCGTGCCGCCGTCTTTATGGACGAATCCCAGAAGACATTTGAGAGTGGTGGATTTTCCCGCGCCGTTTCTGCCGATAAATCCCATAATGCGGCCGCTCTCGACTGAAAAACTCACGTCGTCAAGGGTAAATGCGGGATAAACCTTCGTAAGGTGTTCAATTTCAAGAGTTTTCATTGTCGTTATTAAACACCTTGTCGACGTAACCCGAAACGTATTGTTTCGGCGGAATGGCGATACCGCGCGCGGGATCTCCGAAAAGAATAAGCGTGTCGCCGGGAACAATGCCGAAAACGTCGCGCGCTTCCTTTGGAATGACGATTTGTCCTTTCTCGCCGACTTTTACCGTCCAGGCGAATTTGCCGTCTTTTTGCGATTTCATAATTACCTCAAAAGTATGAAAAGTATGATTTGTATAACTTATTTTACGCCGTGCATTAAAAATTGTCAATAAAAAAATAAAAAAACCCCGCTTGCGCGGGGTAAAAAGGTTTTTTATTATCTGAATTTTTTGTTATCTGAAATTCACGACGTTTATCGGCTCTCCGTCAAGATAGGACAAAAGGTTCATAACCGCGGTGTCCATAAGGCGTTTTCGGGATTCCTTCGACGCCCAGGCGATATGCGGCGTGATGATGCAGTTGTCCGCGCGAAGAAGCGGATTGTCGGGTTTTATCGGCTCTTCCGACACGACGTCGACCGCTGCAAACGAAACTTTGCCCGAGTCGAGCGCGTCTTTAAGCGCTTGTTCGTCGATGAGTCCGCCGCGCGAAGTATTGATGACGATTACGCCGTCTTTCATCATATCGAAGGCGTTTTTGTCAAGCATTTTTTCGTTGTCTTTCGTGAGTGGGCAGTGCAGCGACACGATATCCGCGCGGGAGTACAATTCCGCAAGGTCGGCGTATTCGGCGATTTCGCTGTCCAACGACATTATTTTGTCGTAAACGATGACGTGCATGCCGAACGCGTTTGCGATCGTGCCGACGGTGCGCCCGATTCTGCCGTATCCGACAAGCCCCAGAGTCTTTCCTTTCAGCTCGGTAAGCGGATAGTCCCAGAAACAAAAGTCTTTTGAATTTGTCCAGCGGCCTTGTTTTACGGCGTCGCTGTGGTGTCCGACGTGGTGGCAACATTCCAGCATAAGCGCGAAAGTGAACTGCGCGACTGCCGCCGTGCCATAGGTAGGAACGTTGCAGACGGGAATACCGCGCTCGGCTGCGGCGACGGTATCGACGACGTTGAAGCCGGTTGCAAGCACCCCGATATATTCGATATTCGGGCAGGCGTCCAGAATTTCCTTTGTGATTTTCACCTTGTTCACGATGACCGCCTGATTATTGCCGATGCGTTTGACAACGGTGTCGAAGTCGTCGGGCGTTCTGTCGTACACGGTAAGCTCGCCGAGGTTTCTGAACCCGTCCCACGAAAGGTCGCCGGGGTTTTCGGTAAAACCGTCCAGAATAACGATTTTCATAAGTTCCTCCCTGAAAAAGTGCATGAAGTGCCGGAATTTGCAAAAACATTATTGCATTTTAATTGTACATTAAAAAGCGGGCGGTGTAAATACTCTTTTTCAAGAAAACGACAAAAACGGACGATTTTTTTGCAAAATTATCGAAAAAAATTGTCCTGTTACAGGACTTTTTTGCCTTTTGAATAAACTTCCGTGACTTTTCCGCGCTCGTCGACGACGTTGAAAGACGCGTCATATCCAACGGAAAGGGCGGGGATTTCAAGCCCCAAATACTTTCTCGGAGATTCGGTCGCGCAATAAACCGCCTTTTCAAGCGGCACGCCGTAGCGGACGATGATTTCAACCATTTTCGCGATGTTCGTCGTGCTTCCCGCAAGGGCGGATTTGTCTTTGAGATACGCCGCGGTGCCGTCGGCAATTACGGGTGTGTTTTCGCCAAGGATATATTCGCCGACAGGCGCACCGCACGGGGCAAGGGCGTCCGACACAAGTATGATTTTTTCATATCCTTTGCACTTATAAATGAATTTGAAAAGGCTTTCGCCGATATGCACGTCGTCGGCGATGACTTCCGTATAAATATCGTCAAAGTACATCGCGCACTCGTTCAGCCCGAGATGTTTCGTGATTTTGCCGTCGACGCGGCGGAATCCGCTTGACGCGCAGTAAATATGAGTCGCTCCGTCAAGCCCGGCGTTTTTGCAGGCGATAATCTGATCGTCGATACTGTCGTCGTGTCCCGCCTGCGCCTTTATGCCGTTTCCGACGATTGCTTTTACGAGCGCGACCGCGTTTTTCGTTGCCGGACACAGCGTTACGATTTTAAGAACGTCCGCGTTGCGGCTGAAAAAACCCGCGTCCTTTTCGTCAAAGGAAGTCATTATGTTTTCAACGGGCTGCGCGCCTTTTTTCGCAATGCTGATGTACGGACCTTCGATATGCGCGCCCAAAATTTCCGCGCCCGACGGCGACAATTTTCTCAGTTTTTCAAAGGCTTTGTCAAGCGCGGTAAGCGGGGTTGCGACAAAGGTCGGAAGGTATGCCCCGATACCGTTTGAAAGAAGGTAATTTCCGATTTCCGACAATGCGTTTTCGCTAAGTTCCGTGACGTCGTGAGTCACCGCGCCGTGCGTGTGAATATCGACGTAGGGTAGCGTAACGTATCGCGGCGCAGATTTTTCGCGCGTCTCAAAAACCTTTGAAATTTTTCCGTTTTCAACGGTTATATCGACGGCGTTATCGGCGATTTTCCCGCCATAAATGAACTTTACGTTTTTAATTTCCATAATAAACCCCGTTTTTTGTCATAATTTGTAAAAATATATCGTTTCGGGCAGCTGCTCGAAATACAGCGAAACAGCGGCTTTTTTGTTGAAATCGAGCGTCACGAGAGAGGTTGTTTCAAACTCGTATCTTCTGCCGTCCGAAAGGGAAAGCGCGCACGATTTTTCGTATTCTAAGGTGTCTTTCGGTTTCTTAAAAATTGCCGACAAAACGCCCGTCTTTTTTTCGACAAGGTTGTCTGCCGTACCTTTTGAAATCTCTTTACCGCAAAATTTCACCGGGAAAGTCGGCGGCACGAGAAAGGTGAGTTTTGCGGCGGAAAACGTCGCGTTTGTAAAATGCAGCGCAAGACGGTTTTCTTCTTCGACGACCGAAATTTTCACAAAATCCCCGTCGTATCCCGAAAAGTCGATATGCGCGGACTTTACCGAACACGACTTGGTTTTCACGTCCGAAAGCGCGTACTCCCCGTCGACGTCGAACCGCGCGGTCAGTTTCCCGTTTTTCACGCCGAACTTTTTTTCGGCCTTTACCGATTTTATAAACGGAACGAGCGACGTATGATTGAAAACTTCCGTTTCGTCAAAAGAAAGCCTGACGCCGTATCCGCTGTCAACGATTTTAATCATACCGATATTTTACCCTTTTTGGGGGCGGTAGTCAAGGCGCGAAATCACGTTTGAACGAGTCTCGTCATATATTGAAAAAAATCGTCGGGGGAAAAGGGTGGACAGATGCCGCGCGGAAGTCGATTTATCTCGGCTGAAAAAAAACTTTGAAACGATAAAAGAAAAATGCGACGACGTGTTTGCCGTCGTGAAAGCGAACGCGTACGGACACGGCGCGACGGAAGTCGCGAAAACTCTTGAAGAAAGCGGTTGCAAAAAATTTGCCGTGGCGTCGGTGTACGAGGCGGAAAGTTTAAGGAAAAACGGGATAAACGGCGAAATCGCGATACTCGGCTTTTGCGAGGATTTCGGGCTTGCCCGCGAAATTGCCGCCCGTCCGCTCGTGTATGACGAACACACCCTTTGCCTTGCGAAAAAGTACGACGCGGAAGTTTTCGTAAAAATCAATACGGGAATGAACAGGCTCGGGTTTTCGACAATCGGAGAAACGGCGTCCGCCGTGAAAAACTTGCGGGTTCTCGGGGTGTTCACCCATCTTTCGTCGGCAGACGGCGACGACGCAACCGACCGCCGCATTACCGAAGCGCAGATAAAAAACTTTATGGAAGCGGAACTTGTCGTCAAAAACGAAAAGGACGTCCCGTTTTATGCCGAAAACAGCGCGGCGCTCATAAAGTACGGCAGATTTTTCGACGGCGCGAGAATCGGAATCGCGCTGTACGGCGTAAATCCCGTACCGGGCGACAAAACGCCGCTTTTGCCCGTGATGACTTTTCGCGCGGCGGTAATTGCGATAAACACGGTGAAAAAGGGCGACTTTATCGGGTACTCGCGCGGGTATCGGGCGAAAAAAGATATGCGCGTCGCGATAATATCGACAGGTTACGCCGACGGACTCCCGCGGGCGTTGTCGAACAAGGGAATGATTTTCTGCAACGGGCAATTTCTGAAAATCGTCGGAAAAGTTTCGATGGACAGCGTTGCCGTCGACGCGGGCGACTTAGACGTGAAAATTATGGACGAAGTCGTCGTTTTCGGCGACGAGATAACGGTCACGGACGTCGCAAACCGCGCGGATACTCTGCCGTACGAGATCCTGACGGGCGTTTCGGAAAGGGTGAAAAGGGTTTATAAAAACCCGTAATGCCGTATGCACATCACTCCGAAGGCTCATCACGCCGCAAGGCACAAAAAAGCCCCGCAAAAGCGGGGCGTTTTTAACGGATTATTACTTGTTGTTTTTGATGAAATCTTTAAGTTTTTTGGTTTCCATCTTCCAGTAAATCGTCTTAATCGGCGGGCAGATCGCAAACAGGAATCTTGCGAAGGTGAACAGTCCGCAGGGGTAAACGTATTTCTTCTTGCGTTCGATACCCTTTACCATTTTCTTTGCCACGTGAGCGGGGCTTTGTACGGGGAAGGGTTTCTTGAATTCCTTGGGATTTGCGGTTTTGAAGAAGTTCGTATTCGTTGCGACGGGATACAGACAAGTCATCGTCACGTTTTCGGGAAGTTCCAGACGAAGACCTTGCTGGAAGCCTTGCGTGCCGAACTTCGACGCCGAATACACGCAGTAGCCGGGCATAGCCATCTGACCGATTGCGGAAACGGTGATGCAGAAGTGTCCGTCGCGGCCTTTTAAGAAATCAAGGTATTTGCCATAGGTATACATCGGCGAAATCGTATTGACCTGAAACATTCTGTTGACGCGATCCCAGTCGGCGTAGTTGTACTGTTCGTAATAAGGGAAACCGGCGTTTGCATAAAAAATGTCGATTGTGCCGAGTTTTTCTTTTGCGACCTCAAAGATTTTGTCGACGCCTTCCTTGTTGCCGACGTCGCATTGCATGGGGAAGACCTTGCTTTGGTCGAACGTGGAAATGACGTCCGTTTTAAGGTCGACGGCAAGGATTTTGTTGTTGCCTTGCACAAGAAGTTTCAATGTTTCGAGACCGATACCGCTGTTTGCGCCGGTCAGAACGATTTTTTTACCGGTAATCATAAATTTGCTCCGTATTATTTTAATAACAACATAATAGCACAACGCCGAAAAAATGAAAAGCGTTTTGAAAAACGAAATTGCCGCGGGGCGTTAATTTCCCGCAATATTGTTTGACTTTAATATAAAATATTTATATAATAAATAAAAATCGGAAAAGGGAGAAGAAAAGACGATATGCTGACCGTAAATTACGTTGACGACGACGATGAACTTTTGAAAATTTACGACCGCGCGGGGGTGACGGGCGCAAACACGAGCGGTATCAACGCGGTGCTCTTCGACGACGACGAGGGCGTGGGCGTATGCAAAATGGTGCTTCGCGACGAAGGGATTCTTATTGTATCTTTCGACGTTGCAAAGGACAAGGCGGAAGATCCGTCGGTTTCCGACTTCTTTTTCAGGACGATTCTTTTCAAACTGTCGATGAGCGAAGTCAATATTCTTATTGCACCTGATGACAGGCTTGAAAAATTCGGATTCAAAAAACAAGGAGATCTGATGGTTGTTGCCGCGCGGGACGTAGTTTTCCCGTCGTCTTGCGGCGGAAATCACCAAATCGATAATTAACCGAATAAAATCGGCGTATAAAGCGTCGATTTTTCCATTAAGGAGCATATATGGAAGAATTTGCAAAACCAACCAACTTTATTGAAGACATCATTGACGCCGACCTTAAAAGCGGCAAGCATACGTTCATAGCGACGCGTTTCCCGCCCGAACCGAACGGGTATCTGCATATCGGCCACGCAAAAGCCGTCTGCATAAATTTCGGCATTAAGGAAAAATATCACGGCACCTGCAATCTGCGTTTTGACGACACCAACCCGTCGAAAGAAGACGTCGAATACGTCAACAGCATTCAGGAAGACATAAGGTGGCTGGGTTTTGAATGGGACGCGCTTTATTATGCGTCCGATTACTTTGAAAAAATGTATTCGCTTGCGGAAGGGCTTATCGAAAAAGGGCTTGCGTACGTCTGCGATTTGTCCGCGGAAGAAATCAGCAAAACCCGCGGCACGCTTACCGAGCCCGGCGTAAACAGCCCGTACCGCGACAGAAGCGTGGAAGAAAACCTGCGACTTTTCAGAGAAATGCGCGCGGGAAAATACGACGACGGTGAAAAGGTTCTCCGCGCGAAAATCGACATGGCGGCGAACAATATCAATATGCGCGATCCCGTCATTTACCGTATCGTGAAAGCGCCGCACCACAGACAAGGCACAAAATGGGTGATTTATCCCATGTACGACTTCGCGCATCCGTTGGAAGACGCGATCGAGGGTATCACGCACAGCTGTTGCAGTCTTGAATTTGAGGATCACCGTCCCTTGTACGACTGGGTTGTCGAAAATTGCGGATTTAATCCCCGCCCGAGGCAAATCGAGTTTGCAAGGCTCAATCTTACCCACACGATTATGAGCAAGCGTTATCTTCGTCAGCTTGTCGAAGACGGCGTGGTCGAAGGGTGGAACGATCCCCGTATGCCGACGTTAAGCGGTATGCGCGAAAGGGGATATCCCGCGGAAGCCATCCGCGATTTTTGCTCCCGCATCGGCGTGGCAAAGGCAAACAGCGTCGTCGATATCGCGCTTCTGGAACACTGCGTCCGCGAAAACCTTAACGAAAACGCAACGCGCGCAATGGCGGTTCTGAAACCGTTGAAACTCGTTATCGAAAACTATCCCGAAGGGGCGACTGAAACCGTCGAAATCGAAAACAATCCCAACAAAGAAGGCGCGGGCACGCACACCGCGACTTTCAGTCGCGAACTTTTCATCGAAGAAAGCGACTTTTCGCTGAATCCCCCCGCAAAATATTTCCGCTTAAAACCCGGCGGAATGGTAAGGCTCAAAGGCTCGTACATCGTCGAATACACCGGTTGCGACGTCGACGAAAACGGCAACGTCAAAGAAGTGCGCTGCAAGTATATCGAAGACAGCAAATCGGGCGGCGCGAACGCGGGCATCAAGGTCAAGGGCGTAATACACTGGGTGAACGCAAACGACTGCGTCGACGTAACGGTAAATCGTTTCGATTATCTTATCAACGACGTCGAAGGCGACCTTATGGATCGCGTCAACAAAAACTCGAAGACGGTTGTCCGCGCGAAAGCCGAAAAATTCATCGTCGAAAACGCAAAGGCGTACGACCGCTTCCAGTTTATGAGGCAGGGCTATTATATGGCGGTAAGCACTTTCGACAAATCCGCGCCCGTGTTCAACGAAGTCGTAGGGCTGAAAGACAGCTTCAACAAATAAGACAAAAAAAGGGAAACGCCGTCAACTTTTTTACGAAAAGCGTTGATATGTAAACTATTTTAGTTTATAATAGTTAAGAAGTATCTTGAAACCACGACGGTTTTTTCGTGATTTCGACCATTGTTTAAGGAGATAAATTATGGCAGTATGTAAAACTTGCGGTTCAGTAGTCCATCAGGGCGACTCGTTCTGCCCCGTTTGCGGACAAGGCCTGTTCAACCCCGAAGACGCGCTTATCTGTTCGGCTTGCGAAACGCCGAATGCGCCCGGGACGCGCTTTTGCAAACATTGCGGCGCGGTGCTTCTGAGAAAGCCCAAGACGGTTCAATGTCCCGTATGCGGCAGCGAAAACGCCGAAGACGCCTTATATTGCACGGCTTGCGGCAGCGAAATGCCCGGCGATTTCGAAAAAGAGTTCGAGGTGGAAAGCATCGAAAGACTGCAAGCGGTTTTGCCTCTCATCCACTCTTATGCCGAAAAGTTCAACGGCGAATTTGACAAACTTTCCGAAGAAGAATTGAAAAATTCCACGTACGTTTGCCCGGTATGCGGCAAGCGCAACAGCATTTCCGACGAAAAGTGCCGTCGTTGCGGCAGAGATAAGAACAGAAGTCTGTACCTTGCAAGCAAGCAACGTATTCCTTCGTTCGAAGACGCCGTCGAGGTGCCAGACGTACCGCACACTCCCGTGGTCGAGCCCGTATTCCCGGTGAAAGCGGACAAAAAGCCCGAGTTTATAAACGGTAAAAAGTCTGCCGACAGCAAACCCGTAAGGGGCGGCGGACAAGCCGGTTACGCAGGCGGCTATGCTTATTCGGGCGACGGATTTATGCAAAATTCGCCCATAGTACAGCCCCTTGCAATCGTTCCGTACGTCACGCAGGAACAGCCCTTGTGGCAGTATGCGTCCAAGGCGGATTATGAAAGAATGCGTCGTAATAACGCAAAAAAATAACGGGGGAATTATGGATAAAAAAACAGAAAACGTTAAAAACGAAAAAGTCGTATTTTACGCTCCGTTGCCGGTCAACAAACCGTATCCTATCATAAGGCCCAGCGAAAAAATCCAACTTCAACCCACGGTAAATCCCGTTGCGATCGTTCCTTACCTGTCCGCGGGCGAGGAAGAAGAAACCGTCGCGCAGTCCGCGGCGGAACAACAGACCGTTGCCGCAAGAAAGACGGAAAAACGCGCGTCGGCACGTGTGTCGGGCGTTCTTATGCTCATCATCGCCACGCTGTCGATAATCCTGTTCGGGTTGTCGTTCGCGGCGAAATATCCCATTGCGGGAGCGGAAAAATACATCAGCCTTAAATACTTTGCCGATATGTTCGACGTGATGCTCAAAACGCACGAATTTGCAAAGTTCGACGTTGTTTTCGCGCCGTATCTTATCGCCGTTGCCTACGTTGCGATAGCCGTCAACTTCATTTTGTCGATAATCGCGATTTCCACGGGAAAGAGAATAGGATTTACCCTTTGCGCGGTCATAGCGTTCCTGTGCTTTGTCGTCGCGGCGTTTTATGAGATGAAATTCTTCTCTCAGATCAAAAATCTGGGCAATCTGCTTTCGCGCGATTGCGGTTGGCCCTCGGTAATGTTGATTATTATCGGCGGCGCAAACCTTGTGTTCGCATTCGTCTGCAACATAATTTGTCCTAAACACAGAATTCAGGAAACTGTCGAGTTTTAAGCGGAGGTTATATAATGAAAAGAAAAAACAAAAAAGTAGTTGCCGAATCTTTGCCCGTGAACGCGGAAGAAACCATTAAAAACGCCCGCGCGGAAATGAAGGACGAAGATTTTTCGGAACTCAGAATTCAAAAGTCCGAAGCAACGCCCATTCCGCAAGGGAAACCCGCGGCGGCTGCCCCCGCTCCGCAAAACGCGCAAAAAGTCCCGCCCGAGGTTGCAAATCCCGTCGAATATGCGGTGATGCGTCCCGTGGCAGGCGGTCTTCAACCCATAATCGCACCCCGCGGTCAGGTTCAGCTTAACCCCGTCGTAGTGCCTGTGGCGTTCGTGCCGTACGCAACGCAAAACCAACCCGTTTTGCAAATCGACAATAAACCCAAACAGCAACAACCGCTGCCCGAAGTCAAGGATCAACCCCTTGATAAAAAAGCGGCGCGCGCGGCGAAACGCCGCGATAAAAAGCCCGAGTTTGTCGGGGATGACCTTTCCGAAGAAAAAGCAATCAAGAAAACGAAAGCCAAAAACCGCGCGTTTGCGGCAATCCTTTTCGTTATTACCCTTGGATTCTTTGCGTTTGTCATTCTCAACCACTTCGCGGCACAACTTAAAATCACAAGCCTTGCGCTTGCCCCCGGCGAGCCCGATATCATTGCCGGCTGGATGAACTTCAATACAAGCAACCTTATCGCACAAGTTCCGCTGTTCCTTTACACCGTGGTATGCGCGATTGCTCTTGCGACGCTTATCGTGGAATTTGTGGGGCTTTGCAACGGCCGTGGATACCACATCTGGATTTCCGCGCTTATTCTGTTCGTATTGACGGTGGCGGGCGCAGTTATCTGTGCAACCGTTCCCGCATTCAAAGCGCTTAACGTTCCTTTGAACCCGATTGCGAAAGGCAGCTTCGTATGGCGTCTTGCGATGGTGTCGGTGGTGTTTTTGATTTTCGCGCTTTGCTTCATTCCAAGGAAGCCCAAGTTCGATAACGACGACGATTTAAGCGATTTGATTTAACAAAAGACAATGAAAAATCCCGCGGAGCCCGCGGGATTTTTGTTTGCGCTTTTTCGTTTTGTTCGTTTAATATTCTACGCCGGGGATTTCTTCCCATTCAAGGACTTCTTCCCACGTCTTATTATGTTCGATGCAATAAGAATACAACGCAATCGTACTTTGTCCGAATTTTTCAGCGAAAATCGAATTGCCCATTACCATATATAAGGGCACCAAATCTCCGCCTATAATTTCCACGTAATCTTTCTCAATTCCGTTCATTCTTTTATCTCCTTCGTATTATTATCTGTCGGAACAATTATTTATTAAAAAATATCGTTTCCTTTTGAGTCCACGCCGACGACGCATTCTAACCCTTCGACTTCGAGTTTCGTTACCGCTTCCGACAAAAGTTCCGGAAAAGCGATGACTTCCGCCGACTTAATCGCCGATTTATAAAACGCGCCCGCTCCGCCGATTGCGACGAAGTAAACCGCGCCGTTTCGTTTTATCGCGTCGATTACCGCGCGCGTGCGCGCGCCTTTACCTATTATACCTTTAAGTCCCGCATCCAGCATATCGGGCGTATAAACGTCCATGCGTTTCGACGTCGTGGGGCCGCAACTGCCGTATGGTTCGCCGTCTTTTGCGGGCGTCGCGCCCGTGTAATAGACAAACGAATTCCGAAGGGGGAAAGGTAAAGGCATATTGTCTTTCATAAGGGCGGAAATCTTTTTGTGAGCGGCGTCGCGCGCCGTGTAAATCGTGCCGCTTATCGACACGATATCGCCCGCATTCAGCGTTTTCAGTATTTCAATATCCTGCGTATCGACCTTAATCATTTATCCCTCGATTATTCTTTCGCCGTGGCGCGAGCAATGGCATTGTACGGTGACCGCGACGGGCAGTCCCGCAATGTGGGTGTTTTCCGTTTCGATAAACACGCGAAGGGCGGTAACGTCGCCGCGGAAGCCTTCCGCGCCGATGCCCAGAGCGTTGATTTTTTCAAGCATTTCCTTTTCAAGGGAAGAAAGATATTCGTCGGGGTTTTCCTTGTCCAAGTCGTTCAAAAGGGCGTGCTTGCTCATAATCGCCGCCTTTTCCATCGTGCCGCCGACGCCGACGCCCAAAATTACGGGCGGACACGGGCAACTGCCTGCGTCTTTCACCGTTTCCACAACCTTTTCGACCACGCCCTCGACGCCGTCCGCAGGAGTTAGCATAAAAAGCCGCGACATATTCTCGCTGCCGAATCCTTTCATCATGCAGGAAACTTTCACTTTGTCGCCTTTTACGATGCGCGTGTGGATAATCGCGGGGGTGTTGTCGCCCGAGTTTTTGCGGGAAAGCGGATGCACGGACGATTTGCGGAAGTTTTCATACGCTTGTCTTACGCCGTCGTTTACGGCGTCTTCGACGTATTTCCCGGAAAGCGCGACGTCCTGCCCGATTTCCAGGAATACGACGGCAAGCCCCGTATCCTGACATACCGGCGAGTTTGTATCCCGCGCGATTTCGGCGTTTTCGGTCAGGACTTTCAGCGCGAAACTTTCGCGTTCGTTTGCGCCTTTTGCCACTTTCAGACGGCAATATACCTTTTCGTCAAGGTGCGTTCCGATGTTTTCAAAAATTTCCCTGACCGCGTTTTCGATTTTTATCGTGTCGATTATCATACTTCACCTTTTTACCGATATAGTATAACATAATATCGCTTGTAAAGCAAAAAAAACCGTGATACAATATTAAACGAGGTTAATATGTCACTGAAAATAATGTCGATCGCCAGCGGCAGTCACGGGAACTGCACTTATATCTCGTCGGAAACGACGCATATCCTTGTGGACGCAGGGGTAAACTTGAAAAGAATTTCAGACGCGTTGAAGACAATCGGCGTGGGGATTACGGATTTGTCGGGAGTTGTCGTCACGCACGAGCACGACGACCATATTTCGGGACTTTCCGCGCTTTCAAACGCCGGCGTCAAGGTGTACGCGCACGAGCGGGTTATGCCGCATATTGCGCGCCGTATAGGGCCGATTCCGTTTGAAAACGTAGATTTTTTCGACGCTGGATTTGAAATCGGCGATATTGCGGTTTATCCGTTCAGAATACCGCACGACACGGTATATCCGCTTGCGTATACGTTCGTGTCCGGCGGCGCAAGGGTTTCCGTCGCAACCGACATCGGTCATATAACCGAAGGAATTTTAAGTAATTTGAAGGGTAGTCAGGTAGTATTGCTGGAAGCGAATCACGACGTGGAAATGCTGATGAAAGGCTCGTACGCGCAACGGCTCAAAACGCGTATTTCGGGCGCAAACGGGCATATTTCCAACGATTGCGCCGCAAACGTCGCGACCGTCCTTGCACACAGCGGGCTGAAAACGCTGATTCTCGGGCATATGTCCGAGGAAAACAACTGCCCGGAACTTGCTTTTTCGACGGTATTGTCCGCCCTTGACGCAAACGGGTTTTCGGACAAAGTCCGCGTCGAACTTGCATATCAGAATAAATGCGGAGAACTTATCGAAGCCGATGAAAAATAAGAATTTCAAATTTTCAAATACGGGCAACGCGTTTCTCGTTGCGTTTGCGACCTTTTACGTTCTGAGCCTTATTTACGAATTCTCATTCCGTTTTACAAGCGGAATGAGCGGAGCGGCGGCGTGGTGTCAGTATCTTATCAACCCCGTTGCGTTCATAGGCTCGATGCTCGTTTACGCAAAGCGTAAAAACGTCGACGTCGTGTCCGCGACGAAACTCGACAAAAAAATCGGGCTGAAACAAATCGGCATACTTTCGCTGTTGTCGGTATGTTGCATTATGGCGTTTTTGCCCGTGTCGAACATATTTTTGGACATACTTTCAAGGCTCGGGTTCGATATGAGCCTTAATATCGTCGATACGACGGCATCGGTCGGCGCATACTTTTTGGGACTGTTGCTGCTTGCGGTTCTTCCTGCGTTTGCCGAAGAGTTTCTGATGCGCGGCGTCGTCCTGAACGCGGCGTCGAGAAAGCGTGATTATTCCTATGCGATACTTATCACCGCGGGTATGTTCTCGCTCATGCACGGCAACCCGATACAGACGGTGCATCAGTTTTTGCTGGGCGCGGTGCTTGCCTACGTCGTGCTTGTGTCGAAGTCGCTGTGGGCGGGGATTTTCCTGCATTTCTTCAACAACTTTTTAAGCTTGACGCTGGAATACCCGTACGAAGCGATTATGAAAAATACGAGCTTGGGCTCGATGCACGTCGGATATTGGTATCTCATCTGGATTGTGGCGATACTTTTAGGCGGCACGCTCGTCGTATATCTTCTGAAAAAGTTCACGAAAGTAAGCGCGCCGAAACGCGTTGAAATTTTGCCGGATAACGCCGAAGTCATCGACGTTTACGAAAATAAGGACGGCGTTTATTCCACCGAAAAGACCTTTTCCGTTAAAGCAAAAGAAAGCAAAAACGACTTTGCGGCGGCATTTAGGGATTTGTGCGAAATTTTCAAAAAAGGCGGATTAAAGGCTGCTTATAATAAGATAAACACCATAATCCGCGATATTACGCCCGAAGACGACGAAATGACCGAGATGTCGCGCGAGGACTTTTTCCCGTCGAATATCAAGCTTGTTTACGTCATTCTCGCAGTAATCTGGATTATCTCGCTGGTCAGCGGATTTTTGAATTGATGACAAAACGTTTCGCAAAAAACGGCATATACGCGTTCTCGATGCTCCTTATCGCAATCTTTCGTATTATGGTGTCTGAAGGGGTTTTATCGGGGTTTTCCGTGCTCGGTTCCGACGCCGTGTGGAGCGTCGTCGTGCAAGTCGGATTTATGGGCGTCGTGCCGTTTTTACTATACGTAATATATCTTAAAATTTCCCGGGACAAGCACGCCTTAAAAACAATCGCTGCGGAGTTCAAGTACGATTCGTTGCCCGCAAAAAAAAGTTGGGTTTATATTTTCCTGATTTCGATTTTCGCAACCTTTATGGTGACGTGTTTGTCAAACGTCTGGTACAATCTTATTTCGGTTATCGGCTACACTCCCGCGGTTTCAAAACCGCTTGTTTACGACAACATCGGCGTACTCATTGCGGATATCGCGCTCACGGCGATTCTTCCCGCGACGTTTGAAGAGTTCACAAACCGCGGACTTTGTTACGGCGCAAACGAAAACGCGCGGTTTCCGACTTTTGCGATAATTCTTTCGGCACTGATGTTCGCGCTGATGCATACGAACGTCACGCAGGTGTTTTACACGTTCTTCTTCGGGCTTATCACGGGCGCGCTCGTGTACGTCACGAAAAGTATATATCCCGCGATGTTTTGCCATTTCGTCAACAACTTTGTTGCGGTGATGCGCGATTACGGACGGCAAACGGGAAAAGGCTTCGATTTTCTGAACAAGGCGTACGGTTTTCTGCTTGGCACGACCAAAGGCGGAATAATCGCCACGATACTTTTCATACTCGTTGCGTTTTTGATGTTCGTACTGTTTTTGAAGACGTCGGTTATCGAGAGCGACAACAGGATCGAAAAAGGCAAGGAAGTCGCGTTTTGCAAGGAAGAGACCGCACGGCTTGACAACGCGCCGCTGTATTTTGCGATAACGCTGAATACGCTTATTACGATATTTACCTTTGTATGGGGGGTTATAAGATGAAAATCAACGTCGTGTGCGTGGGCAAGATAAAAGAAAAGTATTTTACGGACGCGATAAACGAATACGCAAAAAGAATTTCAAGGTTTGCGGAGTTCAAGGTTATCGAGTGCGCGGAATTCCCCGTGAAAAACCAAAGCGCGGCGGAAGTATTACAGTCTGTCGAAAAGGAAGGTGAGAAAATACTCGAATGTGTCAAAGGGTATGTCATATTGACAGCGATTGACGGAAAAATGCTGGATTCCGTGGAGATTTCGCGCTTAATGAGTGTCAAAATGACAGAGGGTGTTTCCGAGATAACTTTCGTCATCGGCGGCAGCAACGGCGTGAGCGACAAAGTGAAAAACCGCGCCGATTTCAAAATTTCTTTCGGGAAAGCGACTTATCCCCATCAACTTATGCGCGTGATTTTGTCGGAGCAGATTTACCGCGCGTTTTCGATAATGAACAATCTGCCGTACCATAAATAACTTTCATAATTACTTCAAATCAGGTCAAAGGAAAAAGTTTTTTCATATTATGTCGTATGATTTACGCGTACGACGATTTATTGAACGACCTTAAAACAAGAAAAAACTATTTTTCAATCGGGCAAAGCGTGTTCTCGCGCGAAATTTTCGCATTTGTTAAAGGACGGGGGAATCCGCACGCGCTCATATTCGGCGGGATTCACGCAAGAGAGTGCGTTACCGCCGACGTAGTGATGCGGCTTTACGATAATTACGACGAAAGTTTGCCGGCGATATGTTTCGTGCCGCTTGTAAACCCTGACGGCGCGATGCTTGTGAAATATTCGCTTGACGGGGCGGAGTTTTCGTCGCGCGAATTTTTGAAACGGGTGAATAATAATTCAACGGATTTTTCAAAATGGAAGGCAAACGGGCGGGCGGTTGACCTCAACGTAAACTTCGACGCGGACTTTAAAAAAGGCGAAAGCAACGTGTTTTATCCCGCGCCCGAAAACTACGTCGGTGAGCGTCCGTTTTCCGAGCCCGAAACGCTTGCAATGAAAAAATTGACTGAAAAATTCGGCTTCAAAGCGGCGATGTGTCTGCATACAAAGGGAAATCTTATCTATTATGGCTATAAAAAATTGAAATGTTATAAAAATTATGTTAAAATGATTGCAGCCGCAACCGGACTTCCCGCCGTGACAAGCGACGGCAGCGCGGGCGGCTACAAGGACTGGTTTTTGAAAAACGGCTTTGGATTTTCGATAACGGCGGAACTCGGCGACGATTGTCTTTTTCACCCGATTTCACGCGATTACACGGCGGAATTTGCGAAAATCCTTGAAAACACGCCGAAAATACTTGCAAAAATCGGTAAAGAAATATGGATGAAAAGTTTATGCGCCGCGCAATCGAGCTCGCAAAACAGGCGGAAATTTTCGACGAAGTCCCCATCGGCGCGGTCATCGTCCTGAACGGAGAGATCGTCGCGGAAGGCAACAACAGAAAAGAACGGGACAATTCGGCAATTTCGCACGCGGAAATCGTCGCGCTTAAAAACGCCAACGAAAAACTCGGCTGGTATCTTTCGGACTGCGAAATGTACGTGACGCTCGAACCGTGCGCGATGTGTGCGGGCGCGCTTATAAACAGCAGGCTGAAAGCGGTTTACTTCGGCGCGTACGACCAAAAAGCCGGCTGCTGCGGCACCCTTTACGACCTTCCGACGGACAAGCGGTTCAATCACAGACTCCACGTCGAAGGCGGCATCTTGAAAGACGAATGCGCCGCACTCCTTTCGGAATATTTCAGAAAAAAACGCAAAAAAGACAGCGACATACAAGGTGAAAAATGATTATTATCGGTCTTGGCAACAAAGGACTTTCCTATAAAAACACATATCACAATATGGGTTTCGACGTCGTGAGCAAACTCGCGAAAGAGTTGGGCGTCAGGTTTTCGCATACCGAGTGCAAGGCAAAAACCGCCGTTACGAACGTGAACGGGAAACGCGTCGTCCTTGCAAAACCCGAAACGTATATGAACCTTTCCGGCGAGTCGGTCAGGGAACTTATGGGGAAATATAAGGAAACGGCGGACGGCATAATCGTGATTTACGACGATATCGACATCGCAATCGGCACGCTCCGCGCAAGGAACGCGGGAAGCGCGGGCACGCACAACGGAATGCGGAATATCGTGGAATGCTTGAACGGCAACACTGCTTTCAAGCGCATCCGCATCGGCACGGGATTCGACCACGGCAACGTGCCCCTTTACAACGTCGTGTTGTCGAAAGTCAAGGGCGAAAACAAAACCCTTGTCGACGCGTCGACCGACTTTGTCGCAAACGAACTTTTGTCGTTTTTGAAAGACGGCGACTTTGACAAACTTATGAGAAACGTCAACGGATTTAAGCCCGAATGACGAAAAATATAAAAACGAAATGTACGACTTTTTGAGACTCGAAAACTTAAAAGGCGACTTCAAAAACCTTCTCGACGCAGTACGGGGTGGCAAAGCCACCACGGCGTTTTCGCTTGTCCAAGGAGCAAAAAACCACGTTACAAGTGCAATTCCGGGCGTTAAACTGCTGATTGTGCCGGATAGACTTGCCGCCGAAACCGCATACACTCGTCTGAAAGCGTACGTGAATGACCGCGTCGTGTTTATCCCCGACAAGGACGACGTACTCTTGAACAGAAAGGCGGGCTCGGTCGGGCTCACGGGAAGAAGAATCGAGGCGTTGACGCGCCTCATACAAAACAAAGCGGAAATCGCGGTTATCCCCGCCGAGGCGCTTTTGCAGTATTATCCCAACGTCGATGCGTTCAGGGCGGCGCACGTTACCCTTATGAAAGAAGAAGAGTACGCGCCCGAAAAAGTCGCGAACAAACTTGTGTCGATGGGTTATACCCGCGTCGAAAGCATGTCCGACCGCGGCGAGTTTTCATTGCGCGGCGACGTTCTGGACGTATATCCCCTTGCAAGCGAATACCCGATAAGGATAAGTTATTTTGACGACCTTGTCGAAAGCATAAAATTTTTCCGCCCGGAAACGATGGAAAGCGTGAAAGAAATCGGACACGTCACGCTGTCGCCGGCAACCGACGTACTCATCACCCGCGACGAAGCTGACAAAATCATCGGAAAAATCAAAAAACACCGCACGACGAACGGCGGAGCGAACGACGTAATCGACGACGTCATCGGCAGGCTCGAACTTAATCCGACCGACAGAAACCTTGTGTGGATAACGCCGTTTATCGACGAAAGAAGCGTGATTTTCGATTATCTTCCGCGCGACGCGACGATTATCGTGGACGAGCCGAAACTTTTGTACGACAAGTTGGAACTTATCGAAAAGGAACACTCGTCAAGGGTAAAAAGCCTTGTCGAAAGCGGCGAAGTACTGCCGATTCACAAGGCGTCGATTTTGACGCGCGCATACGCGCTGACGTATATAAGGGTGATGAAGCGGCTTGCGTTTCAGCAGTTGACCGCGCTCAATCCCGTGTTCGAGTCAAGCGCCGTATATACGCTCAAATCGCAGCAGCCCGCGAAGTATTATCTTGACCGCAACGTGCTTTACACCGACGTCAAAAATTTCAATGCGACGGGCTACAAAGTCATGCTTTGCTGCGGCGACGAAAACCGCGCGAAAAACGTGTCGAAATCGCTCAAAGAAAACGATATTTACGCAGAGTGCGACGAAGATTTTTCACGCAGTAAAATCATTGCGACAAAAGCCCCGATACGCGTCGGATTTATATATCATCAGGCAAAACTCGTCGTCCTCGGAATGGACGAACTTTTTGGCAAAATCGGACAGAAAACAGAGTTAAGCAAACCAAAAACGGGGTTTATCCAGTTAAAAACGGGAGATTACGTTGTTCACGAGCAATACGGAATCGGCGTTTGCGAAGGCTCCGACCGCATCACCGTCAACGGGATAACGCGCGATTACGTCGTGCTTCGTTACCGCGACGGCGGAAAACTTTTCGTGCCCATCGACCAGATGGATATGCTGACGAAGTTTTCGGGCGGAGAAACGCCGAAACTCAATAAACTCGGCGGCGACGAATTCAAAAAAACCAAAGAAAAGGCGAAGGCGTCGATACGTAAACTTGCCTTCGATCTGCTGAAACTTTATCAGGAACGCGAAAAGCAAAAAGGATATAAATATTCCCCCGATACGCCGTGGCAGCGCGAATTCGAGGAAAATTTCGAATACGACCTGACCAACGACCAGGATCGCGCCGTCCGCGAAATCAAGGACGATATGGAAAAAGGGCGCGTGATGGACAGGCTTGTCTGCGGCGACGTCGGCTACGGCAAAACGGAAGTGTCGTTCCGCGCGGCGTTCAAAACGGTCATGGACAACAAGCAGGTTGCGATTCTTGCCCCGACGACAATCCTTGCAAAACAGCATTTCAACACCTTAAACGCAAGGTTGCAGGGATTCGGGATAAAGACGGTACTTTTATCAAGGCTTCAATCGGACAAGGAAATCGACCGCTCGCTCAAAGAAATCGAAGACGGCGTGGTAAGTATCGTCGTCGGCACGCACCGCATACTGTCGAAAGACGTCGCGTTCCACGATCTCGGGCTTTTAATCCTTGACGAAGAGCAGCGTTTCGGCGTGGAGCACAAGGAAAAACTGAAAACGGTGAAAAAGGACGTCAACGTTTTAACGCTTACCGCAACGCCGATCCCGAGAACGCTGAATCTTGCGTTGAGCGGAGTCCGCGACATAAGTCTTCTGGAAACCCCGCCGAAAAACCGTTTGCCCGTGCAAAACTACGTCGTCGAATACAGCGACGGGCTGTTAAAAGACGCCGTCATGCGCGAAGTGAGCCGCGGCGGACAGGTATTTATCCTTTACAACTACGTCGAAACCATCGAGGCGTTTGCCGAAAAGGTCAGGAAACTCGTTGACGGCAAAGCAAGGGTGATGGTAGCGCACGGTCAGATGGGCGCGGGCGAACTCGATAAAAGAATGACGTCGTTTTATCAAAGGGAAGCGGACGTGCTTATCGCAACGACGATTATCGAAAACGGCATCGACCTTCCCGACGCGAACACGCTTTTCGTCATCGACGCCGACAGATTCGGGCTTTCGACTTTGTATCAGTTAAGGGGCAGAGTCGGCAGAAGCGGCGCGCTTGCACACGCATATTTCACGACGCGGCTTAACAAAGTCCTGACCGACGACGCCGTAAAACGCCTTACCGCGCTTACCGAATACAGCGACTTCGGCAGCGGATTCAAAATATCGCTGCGCGACCTTGAAATAAGAGGCGCGGGGACTTTCCTCGGGGCGGAACAGCACGGCCATATCGAAAAGGTCGGCTATGAACTGTACAGCAAGATTCTGAAAGAAACCGTGGAAGAAATCAAAAACGGCGGCGTAAAGAAAGAAAACAACGTGCTTATCAAAATCGATGTCGACGCATACGTCCCCGAAGACTACGTGGGCGACGGCGACAAAATCAGGGTATACAAGCGCATTTCGGAAGTTACGAGCGTGAAAGAAAGGGACGAACTTATCGCGGCGCTGTCCGACGTATACGGCCCCGTGTCCGCGCCGCTTAAAAACCTTATCGACATCGCACTGTTAAAAAGCCTTGCCGGCGAATACGACGTCGAAAAAATCGTCGCGACGAAAAAAGGCGCGGCATTCGTGTTCCGCGACGCGAACGTTTTCAAGGAGCAAAACCTGCTTTCCGCCGTGGCGAAACTTACCGAAGACGTCGTGCTGACGGCAACCGTACCCCCGCAACTGTTGTTCAACACAAAAGGGATGACGGTCGAACAGGTTGTTGAAAAGATGATAAACTTTTTGCTGATCACGCAAAAATCGTGAAATTTCCCGCGTGAAAAACAAAAAAACGATAAAAAGGAAAATATATAAAAACGTTTGCCTAATTTAAGGTAATCTTATATAATATGGTGTACGGTTTTTATTATTATATATAATTCCGCAAGGAGTCTATGATGAATATTAAGAAATTCTTGGCAGTTATACTTGTGATGATTATCGCGATTACCGTGTTTGCGGGTTGCGACGTTATCACGAAGAACGAGGAGCGCGACTACAATCAATCGCTTGCCACCGTGAAATACGCAGGGCTTACGTCCACCGTCACGAAGGGCGAGTTTAACGAGTCGTTCAATTCACTTGCCTACTATTACGTTTACTATTACGGATACACCGTCGACGAAGCGGCGTCATCCATATTGGATTCGCTTGCTCAGCGCAAGTTGCTTATCCTTTACGTCCGTGACGAAATCGCAAAAAAACTGGGCGTCGCAAACACCACCGCGGTTGCCGACCTTTTGAACGCCGTTGAGAAAAACGAAGCGGTAAAGAGCGCGAACGAATCCATGGCAAAGTGGTATAAGCAGGTTTTTGAGGAACTCTGGAAAGAGGCAAACTCCGCCGACGACACGACGGACGATAAGAAAGACGACGATAAAGTCGACGAAACCGACAAAATCGCCGCGCGTCCCACTCGTCCCGACAAGGCGGAAGCGGAAGTCGATTACGATGCGGATTTAAAGCACGAAGACGCCGAAATCAAATTCTTTGAAAAGGCGAAAAAAGATTTGTTCACCGCAAAAGAATGGGAAGAACTTAACAAGGTCGAAGGTAAGGTCGATTACGTCGACAAGGCGTTGAACGAACTCAAAAAACAACTTGCAGACAACTACAAGTCCTATGACTATTACCTTAACAGCGCGTACGAAACCCAGCTTATCGCGAAGTATAAGAGAGAACTTGGCAAGGATTTCAACCCCGACGACGCCGCAATTAAGAGCGAATACGACAGATACGTTTCTCTCAACAAGGAAAAATTCAGCATCGAAACGAAAGCGAATTACAAGTCGGCAATCTCGTCGTCCCTGACAAACACCGTTTATCATCCGTCGACGGAACACGGCTACGGCTACGTTTTCAACATTCTCTTTAAGTTCAGCAAAGACCAGTCGACCGAGCTTAAAAACTTCACGGCGGGACAACCCGACAAAACAATCGTCGAAAAGTATCGCGCACAACTTGCAAACAAAATCGAGGTTATGAAGTCGAATCCCGATTACGACCCCGACGAAGTCTGCGAAGAGTGCGAAAAAGCACAAAAAGACAACAAGGATCCCAACAAGTACTGCACGAAAGAAAAATGCAACGCCCGTCCTTACGAGGTCGATAGCGAAGGCAATATCAAGAAGTACAAAGTAATGGACGTAATCAACGAACTCACGGCGAAACTCGACGCGGCAACTTCGTTTGAGGCAAAACGCGAAATCGCGGCGCAGTACGTTTATATGGTAAACGACGACACCGGTATGTATAATACGAGCAGCAATAACGCCATCACCGGAAACGGCAACGGATACCTTATCTCGCCCCACGAAGACGATAAAACTTACGTCGAAGAATTTTCGAAAAAGGGCAGAGAACTTGTTAATAACGGTCTCGGCTCGTACGGCTGGTGCGTCACCGACTACGGCATTCACTTCATGTTCGTAAGTTACATTCCTTACGACACGACCGTTTCGGGCGTAGCGGACGACCTTATTCCCCTTGACTACATCGTTTACTATGGCCGCGAAGACGACGAAAACGACAAAAACAAAACGCTCCGTGACGTCATTGTCCAAGATCTTAAATCCAAAAATACCGAGGCACGTTATCAGATTGCCGCTCAGAACGCAATCGCAGCAAACAAAGACAACTCGATTTCAAGGAATAAGAAAGTCTGGGAAAAGACGGTGAAAGAACTCAAAAAATCGCTTGGCGTAAAAGACTAAGACAAAACAATCAAAAACCTTCGGGCAACCGAAGGTTTTTTTATCGGTTTTTTTGAAAGAAAAAACAACCGCAGGAAAATCTCAAAAATTAGTATTGTAAAACCAAGAAACTTATGATATTATATAATTAATAAAACAACTTTCGGAGTCATTATGCAAAACGAAAACAATTTTGAAAAACACGAAAAACTGAAAAAAAAGTTGAAGATCGCGGGATTTGTCCTGGTGATTGTCGGGGCGGTGCTGACACTGGCGGCGTTTATCGACTTTTTCATAACGGTCGGTAATCCCGACAAAGGAATGCCCAAACTCTTCTTCCTGGCGTTTATAGGGCTTCCCATGCTGGGTATCGGGGCAGGGCTTCTCACCTTTGCGTTCCGCCGCGAAATTGCCACGTATTCCAAAAACGAAAGTGTGCCCGTCATTAACGAGGCAAGTTCGGAAATCGCGCCGGCAATACAAAACGTCGTGAAAGCGGCAAAAACCGAAAGCGGCGTCTGGTGCGAATGCGGCGCGTTGAACGACGCTGACGCGAAGTTCTGCAAGGCGTGCGGAAAGCCGCTTGCAAAAACCTGCGACAACTGCGGCGAAAATAATTCCGCCGACAGCGCATACTGCAATAACTGCGGCAACAAACTGTAATAAAAAGAGAAAAGGGGACTTGCAAAAGCAAGTCCTTTTTTTACGCCGTGTTTTTGACTAATACTGCGTTACACTCACGGCTTATACGGTAAAGTATTAAGCCGCTCGCGTGCCTTGTCTTATTCTAAAAACACGACGGAAAAAACCATACAAAACCCAATATTCGTCGAAAAATTTTTTCATATTCGTTGAATTCTCGATTTTTCAATGGTATAATAATATAGGCAAAACTGCGGTTTATCGGTCAAAATCGCGCGATAAAAACAGATTATTGCGAGAACAGGACAATAACAAAAACAAAAAAGACAGCCCGCGGGCTGTCTTTTTTATGCAAGAAAACAAGTTGTTTTTAACGAGGTTCCGAATTACTATTCCTGCGACTCCTTTCTGAGCAGGGTTGCGTAGCGCAGCATATGTTTGCGCGACGACACGCCGAGTTTTTCCAAAATGTTATGGTTGTGGAATTTAAGCGTGCTTTCGCGGATATTAAGGACGTCGGCGATTTCGTTTGCGGACTTGCCGTCAATATACAAGTCGAAAATTGTTCTTTCCGTTTTCGTGAGTTCTTTCAGCCCGGCTTTGAACGCCTCGTAGTTGTCCGGATCGATTTCGTTTTTGCGGGAATACGCAAGCCTTTCGATTTCGGCTTGTCGCTTGTCGATTTCGGCGGTCTGGTTTTCGGTGACGCTTGCAAGTTCCTCGTTTTGGCGTTTCAGCTTATCCGTTTCGAGATCGCGCAGTTTATCCTGTTCGGCAAGGTACACGAACAAGTCGTCGATTTCGATAATGTCGGAGTTGTTTTCGGCGTGCTCCTGCTTGCGGATTTGTTCCAGATTTTTTATCACCGGCGCGACGAATTTTCGTGAGAAGACAACCGAAAGCACGACGGCGGCGAACACCAACAAGAAGCATACCAAAACGATTCTCGTTGCGTTGACCGCAATGGTTTTGTCAAAGCTGCTTTTCGGCTGCATTACCACAAGGGAGTATGCCGTATCGCATATCGAAATCGTTTTCGTGACGGCGACGAAATTTGTTTCGCCGCTAAGTTCGGTAAGGTTGTTTTTAATTATTTTCGGGGAGAGAGTGCCGCTCGGTTTCAGGGAATAGCCGCCGAGAACGCCCGTCCAAAAGATATTTTCGCAGTCGATTTTGCTGTCTTTTGAAGTTTTTGAAAAAGTGCAGGTCAGTTGATCCAACCTTGTCGGCTGGGCGAAGTAGTCCTTGAAGTAGGTGTTGGAGATTTCAAAGCCGCAGATGCCGTAAAACGTGTTGTCCGCGCCGAAAATCGGGATGATATAAGCCATCGCACTGTCGCTTGTGCCGTCAAGCGCATAAACGTCGGACAGCAGCGGTCTTTTATCTTTTACGGATTTGCTGAAGATGTCTTTTATTTCCGTCACCGATTCGGAATTGAACTCCAACCGCCATTTACGATGCGGCATTATGCCGTTTTGCCTGCCGAGATCCGAGTTTCCTCTGTACATAAGCAACGTTTCGTCCGTGCGGTCGAGGGTACTGCGCTGGAAGTACAGCCCGGTTCTGAATTTGTCGGCGTTTGCAGCGCCCAAGTTTACGGTTGCGTTCATCATAATAAACGCGCCCGAGGCGTCGGCTTTCAGCAGTTCTTCTCTGAGTTTAGGCAAAAGGGCTTTCTGCACGCCTTCGGTATGCGCCCGTGAGTTGTTCAGCGCGTTGAAAGCAATCCCGTTTTCGGATAGATACGCGTTGATTATCGCCGAAGAGTCGGCGGCAAGCATTTCGCCCATCATCGAGAGATCGTCAAAGTATTTTTCGATTTGTCTTGTATAAAACTCGTTCTGGAAAGTGAGATTGTTGGAATATTTTTCGGTCGTCGTCGAAAACTGCCCGGCGAAAAACACACCGCAGCTTACAAACACGCCGACGGCAAGAACCAGCGCGAGCATATACAACAAAAGCTTGCGCCACATTGACTTTTTTCTGTTTTTGAAATCGGCGATTCTTAACATATTTCGGGATTTATCGCCGCGTTCAGGCGACGTTATAAAGCGCGGCTTTTATTTTCGCGACGATTTGTTCCGTGGTGTCGCCCGCCGCGTCAAGGTTTTTCTGGATTTCGCGGATTTCTTCGTACAGCGTGTGTACTTTGGAATAATAGCCGTCGATATTCGGTTCTCTCACGAAAGTGCAGGTCGCGACGGTTTTCGTCAGTGCGGCGTAAAGGTTTTTGAAGGCATCCGACTTAAATGAGTTTTCGCCGATTTTCGCAAAAGCCCCCGTTCTTACGGGCATATATCCGGTTGACAGGACGAAGTCCACGTTGCGCTGTTCCTCGGTGAACCACCGCGCGAATACGGTTGCCGCCTCGGCTTTTTTGGCGGTCGTTTTATAGGCGCAAAGCCCGACGCCCGCCTGCGTTGCGACTTTCTGTTTTCCCGCCTGTTGGGGCAGGGGTAAAACTTGCAGTTTCATATCTTCCGACGTATTGTCGGGATACGTGATTTTGTCGTTGGCGTAAAGCACGGAAGCCGAAGAGCCGATGCCGGCGCACGTTTGCGCGGTCATAATCTGCGTGTTGTAGTACATATCGGACACGACGATATGGCCTTTGGCAATCGACGTCGCGAACGCCTCATAGACTTTTATAAACGACGGGTTGTTTTCGTCGTACCAGCCGTCCTTGTAAGAAATGCTTTCGCCGTCGGATATTGCACAAAGTTCCGCAAGTCTAATGAGATAATCGATGGCGCAGAAGGGTTTTCCGCCCGACCACTCGTAATATTTTTCGGCGACGGTGAAGAAGCCGTCCCACATTTCAAGGTCGGACACGGAAACGTTTTTTTCGGCGGCGAATCTTTCAAAAACTCCGCCCGCGACGAACAGCAAATAAGTCGATTTGGAAACGGGGAAAACCGAAAGGCGGTCGCCCAGCATGCCGTCGCTCAGAAAATCGGGGACGAAGGCGTCCAGTTCGGTCGGCGTGAAATAATCTTTCCAGTTCAGAAGGTTGTCCGCCCCAAGACTTTGCGCGTCGCCCGAGTGGCAGAAGAACAGGTCGGGCATATCCTTGGAGCCCGCTTTTCCCGCCTGCGCGTCTTTGAGTTTCTTTCCGATCTGGGAGGCGTTGGACATCAGTGTAACGTCAATGACGATTCCTTTTTCCTTGCCGACGGTCGCGTTGAATTCCTCCACGAAGTCGTTCATCGGGGAGTTGGATTGTTCGCCGTAAACGTGCCACATCGTAAGAGTCGTGGGTTTTTTGGGATCGAGCAAGGATTTATTTTTGTTGCAAGCAACAAACGTAAACGGAATTGCAAGAAGCGCCGTGGCGGCGATCAACAAAGTGAGTATTCTTTTGGCATTACGTTTCATAGTGTTTTTCCGTTATTATCAGTCGGGGGAAATTGCCCCGATTTTTCAAAAAAATCAAATTATTTTTGGGTTTTTCCCCACCTTTTGGCGGGTTGGGTGGGGGAAAAGCCGTCCTGATTTTGATATACTGTCTATACACTCGAAGGTGATTATCTGTATTATAGCATAATATGCGCGCGCAAGTCAATCCGCCTTTGAGACAATAAAACGCGAAATTTGCGGAATTTACAACGGTTTTAAGTCGCGATTTTCGGCGATTTGGAATAAATCACTTAAATCAAAAGGAGAAAAAGAATGAAAAGAAAGTCATTTCTCGCAATTATGGTGCTGATGCTGGCAATTGTTCTGCTCACTGCCTGCAACAAGGACGGAAAACACAACGAACAAGAGTATATGATAACCTTTGATAGCAAAGGCGGCAGCGCGGTGCAATCTATCAAGGCAAGCGCAGGCGCGGCGATTACCGCCCCGACCAAACCAACCAAAGACGGTTTTGTTTTTGCAGGCTGGTATGAAAGCACCGACGGCGGGGAAACTCTGTCGAGCACCCCGTTTGAGTTCACTTATATGCCGGCAAGAGTTTTCACGCTTTACGCAAAATGGGCGACTGCCGACATTAAGGGCAAGACATTCAAAAAAGTTGACGCAATCGTCGAGTGGGAGTCCGAAGCCGTCAAGCAAGCGCTTCTTGCAGAAATGGAAATGACGGAGGATGAGTATGTTCAATTCGTCGCATCATCAAAGATCACAGTTGAGTTTGCGGCTGACAAAAATACCGCGACGGTGACCTATGATCAAGGTCCGGGCGAAGTAGGCGGTCAAGGCAGTTTCGGTGTGCTGTATAAAATCAAAGGTACTGCCATCGTGTTCTACGACAGCCAAGAAGATATGGAAAAAGAAATTCCCGCTCACAATTACGGATTGATTGCCGGCTCAACGTTTGAGTTGTCCGCAGATAAAACAACCATTATACAGACTAATACTGAACCGGGTTTGGGCACATATAAATTTATTTTAAAGGTTGCCCAATAAACCGGCGTAAAAGGAACAAACACAAAAAACAACGGTTTTAAGTCGCGATTTTCGGCGATTTGGAATAAATCACTTAAATCAAAAGGAGCAAGACTATGAAAAGAAAATCAATCATAACAGTGCTGGCGTTGGTATTAGTGTTGGCGTTGTCGTTGTCGATATTCTCGGCATGCAACAAGAAACACAAATATTCAAGCGAGTGGAAGTTTGACGAAAAAACTCACTGGCACGAATGCACTACGAAGAAACACACCGACACATCGGAGAAACTCCCGCATGAGTTTAAGGAAGAAATTGTGAAAGCAGCGGACTACGGCGTGGTCGGCGAAAAGAAATTCACGTGTGAGAAATGCGGATATAGTTATACCGAAGACATCGACGCACTTGGCGCGAAGGACAACGAAATCAAACTTCAAGACGGCAAAACGCTTGGCAAGGAATACGACGGAGAAGTTATTTCGATTACGAAAGGCGATTTCGTAATTGAAGGCAATCGCGCACCCACAATTATGTTCAAGGCGCAAGGCGCGGAAGACGACGAGTACGCCGTAACCGCCCCGAATAAAGTCGGCGAATATACCGTGAAAGTCAGCGTAGCAGCCACGGCAGAGTGGAAATCCGCGACAAAAACTTTTGACTTTGCAATCACCCCCATGGTAATCGGCGTTGACTGGGAGCATCCATACAATAATTCAAATGTTATCTCAGGCGAACCTGCCGAATTGCTTGCAGGCGAAGAAGCAATGATTACCGTTACAATGAGTAGCGCTAACGTCGGAGCAGAAGTTCAAAGCTTTGAAATCACCGGAAAAGACGCGGGCAATTACAGCCTTGCAAGAGAAGACGTCAACGTGGAAATCGTCAAAGCAGACATTAACTTTGAAATCAGCAATGCGAGCGCATTTAATGAGTTGTTCTTTGTCGGCGCAACGAATATCCCCGATCCCACAACAAATTACGTTGAAATCGGCACCGGTTACGGCGCAAAGACTATCGATTGGATAAAGCACCTTGGTGACGGCGTTTGGAGTCGCACCCTTACAAAAGACGAAGTAGTGGGAGCAGCAGGCGAATATCGCGTGCGCATTCAATATGCGGAAGGCGACAACTACAATTTCGGAGCCACCCAGTACGTCAGCTTCACTGTAAAGAAAGAAAGCGTGCTTACCATAAAAAATATAATCGGTCCTGATGGTAATCCTATCGCCGGCATAACCGATAGTGCTTTGGGAATTAAGTATGGCGAAAATAGAATTAATATGCAGGCTCAGATAGACGGATTATGCGAATATTTGACAAACACAGCCAATGCAGAGAAATACTTTATTATCAGAGTTCAGTGCGGAGAAACCGTCATTGCAAGATTTGAAAGAAGAGGCGTGCAGACCATGAGCGATTTAAATTATGTGTACACGTATGGCGGTATGTCGTTCGATAATGACCGAGTGACCGGTATGCATTTCGATTTGTTTGGCGCAAACGAGTACGTTAACGCGGAAGGCAAATGGATTGGTGACGAAGATTTGGAAATTACGATAGAAATAACAGACTCCAATGACCACCCCGTACTCAGCAAAGACTCTTTGCAGAACAGCTCATCGGTTGGCGGCGGTCAAGTTGCGGTGTTTGAAGTGCAACTTCCCGAGGGAGATGACATTATTTGCACGTTCGACGTGAGTTGGTCGGGTTCGCCGAAGAATATCGAAATGGTATTGTACGATGCGGTTACCGGTTCCGAAACAAGCATTGTTGTTAAGAAAGTCGGCGAAAACAAATTTGCGTTCACGGAAACTTCCGGCAGAAAGAGTTTTTACTTGTACGTAGAAGAGTTGGAAGCGACCAATAATGCTTCGGGGTTTACGATAACGGCTTCCTTTGAATCGCTGAAAAGGTTGAATTTCACGGGTAACGTTGCATCGGACAAAAGGTTTTACTCGAAAGACACATCGGTAAAATTCATTGTCGGTGTAGGCGACGCGAGTTCGGAACAGGATTTGAAATACACCATTACGCTTGATGATAATAATAATGATCTTAGTTATCAGGTTCACAATAAACAAGGCAACGTCATTGAGTTGGTGGATGGGTCTTTTACTATCCCCGCAGGAACGAGTGTTGAAGATTATATCATAACGGTTACTTGTGAAAAAATTACAACCAGTGGTCACGGCGCCATAGGGAAACAATACACGTTGACGGTAACGAAAGAAATCGTCGCGGCATAATTCAACAAAATAACAACAACAAAAGATCGGATAAGCGGGGTAAAACCCGCTTGTCCGAAAAACATTTTACTTAAAGAAGAAAATAATTAAATTTACATATAAAAAATAATAAAGGTTTTAAGTCGCGATTTTCGGCGATTTGGAATAAATCACTTAAATCAAAAAGGAGAAAGACTATGAAAAGAAAATCAATCATTGCAGTGCTGGCGTTGGTATTAGTGTTGACGTTG